>Ga0214919_10001992_pt1 | contig 32667 bp, 35 predicted proteins | sample LL1503_MetaG_FD_177994 | JGI IMG/M metagenome (GOLD analysis project Ga0214919, IMG submission 177994) | Freshwater microbial communities from Lake Lanier, Atlanta, Georgia, United States - LL-1503 | ecosystem: Environmental > Aquatic > Freshwater > Lake | place: USA: Georgia | collected... | reverse complement strand
GGACTGCCTGTTTTAATCAATTCATCTAAGATGAACATAGCATCTTTGGCAGAGGCTGAGTAGGGATCAAATTCTGGATGGGCCATTTGAACCATGGGATCATCTTTGGACAAATAGACCAGAGCCATTGACCATTGACCAAACTTTCTATTTGAAATTTCTTCCATCGACAGCAATTCAACATTTTGGTGATTTCGATCGACCATGATTCGAGAGTAAAGCAAATTGACTTGAGATCTCTCGCCTTCCAAAACTTGCATCCATAAGCCTGAGCCTTGACATAAAACGCCAGTGATATTTTCCTTTTTGTTGTGCGAATTGGATTTTTCCAAAATTAACGTGGTCATTGTCGTTGTGATGGGACCCACGGGTTGGCTGACATACAAGAGGCGTACAAGCATGAGTGGTTCCTTTTAGAAGTAACAAAGCAATCCAAAGGGGAGATTGTTAACTGATTACTTACCACATACTAGCTTATCCCATTCGTCAAGTGGGTCTAATCAAAAAATTCAAACACATCATCAAATTAGAATGTGCATATTCAATGAATTGCTCAACATTTAAGAGGTTATTTTGAAAAATATACTGATTGCATTTTTAATGACATGCTCGTTTCATGCTTGGTCGGCAGATTCTGCGCCATCACAGCCTGTTTCTAAATCGGTTGCAGAAATGCTGCTGCCTGCTAGAAATGCAATAAAGGGTGGAAATTATGAAAAAGCCGTCGAGTTGCTTACAGAGGCTGATCAAAAAAATTCAGCTGATTGGCATAACTTAATGGGCTACAGCCAAAGAAAAAAGGCAGTTCCAAATTTGCCTGAAGCTGAAAAATACTACATCTCTGCTTTAAATATAGACGTTAACCACCGAGGTGCACTGGAATATTACGGTGAATTGTTGTTGCTTAAAAATGATCTGGCCGGCGCGGAGAAAATGCTTGCCCGACTAGACAAAGCCTGTAGGTTTGGTTGTGAAGAGTTTCAAGATTTGAAACAAAGCATTCAAAAGTACAAGTCTAAAAAACCCTGAGGACATGCCGGTTACAAAGACAAGCCTGGGTGCTCTCTCCTGTTGAGTTTGAATGTGATATCTAATTTGATCCAAATCGTGAAGCCTCTGGCATTTGAAGCCATTGGAAAAGGGCTTCAAAACATGACGGGTGCATCCTCGTCCTTAGAGGAATTCAAACAACCCATTGGCGATCCTGGTCTGTTTGGCCCCCAGTCTGTTGTCTGGAAGGTTCATGCTAATTTTTCCGCCATGATGGTCGGTGGCTTATCTTCTTTGATGATTCAGGCGCTACATCCAAGAGCGTTGGCGGCGGTGTGGGACCATTCCAACTTTCGCCATCAGTTAAAGGCAAGGCTGGGTCGAACAGCGCTGTTTGTTGCGGCAACAACCTACGGCAGTGTCGATCTTGCAACGCAGCATATTCTTCGTGTGAATGCCATTCACGCCAAAATTAGGGGCATCGATTTGAAGGGGCAGGCTTATTGCGCCAACGAACCCCATCTGATTCGATGGGTTCATTTGGTTGAAACGATCTCTTTTTTGAATGCTTATCAACATCTTACCTTGCACCCATTGTCAATGTCAGATTGCGACAAGTACGTTGTAGAGATGAACAAAGTTGGTGAGATGCTGGGCGCTGCAAATTTGCCCATTACTTTCAGCGATGCCAAGGACGCGATGGTGGAATACGAAGCAGAGTTGGTTTTTGATCAACGAACTCGAGAAACGCTTCAGTCTATTGAGTCATATTCTGTTGATTTCACTGAAAAACCATTTTTTGCTTTGATACTGAGTTCATCCTTTGACATTGTTCCCGACTGGCTTTTGCAAAAGCTGCAAAGAAAATCTGAATCATGCTTGTACATCAATACTCGCAGGCTTGCTTTGCAAATCGCATCACAGCCAGTTCAGTGGATGCTGGACGAGCAGGGCGTCAGTGCAGTGGCCCGAAGGCGAGTCAATTCACAAAGGGTCTCCGCTTAAATTTTTGTGAGGTCTGCCTGTCAATCGACACTTGCGTTGTGAAACGCCATCGTGCGACGATGGCACGCCAGTATCTTTCAAACGCAGCGACTCAGAAAAGCCTTTCACCAAATAACCGATGATGTGCAAGCATTTGAACGCCTATCGGGGTGAAAACTGAAGAGTTTGTGATGGTTTAATCAAAATAGAAGGTCAGGGTCGGCAATGGCCCTCCCGCTTGGCCAGTCCCAAAGGTGCTACTTTTCTAGCGCCTTCAAACAAAAGGACCCGTTGCACCGAGATAGGGCATAGAATGATTTGCTGCTTGCAGTGTGGTTTGCGCAACCCGCCAGACCAATTACAGAGATCGTCATGCTAAGAATATTTGCTTTGCTATCGTTCTCAGGCTCGTCAATTTTTCGAGTACCGTCGCTGACGCGCAAGGCGTCATGCAGCACGTCTTAACCGAACGCGCTTCAGAAAATAGCCCTGTATTTGTGGTCATGGTGGGTGCTCGTGCGTGTGCCTTTCCACTGCACCATGTTGCGGAAACAATGCGTCCGCTCCCCATCAAGCGCGTTGCTGGGACGCCAGATTTTGTCCTCGGCTTGTCCTTTATTCGGGGTACACCGACCCCTGTCGTCGACCTTAAAGCACTTTTAGAAAATAGTGAAAGCACGCCAAGCTACGGCCGCTTTGTCATCCTGAAATTGGCAGATCGGCGGGTGGTCATCGGCGTCGACAGCGTTGTCGGCTTGAGGCATCTAGATTCGGCCCAGCTGGGTGAGTTGCCCCCTCTCCTGCGAGATGTCACGACCGACCTCATTGAGTCGTTTGGCCGCCTTGACTCCCAACTTCTGCTTGTGTTGCGTACTGCGCGTATCGTTTCAGATGAAGTTTGGGCAACCCTCTCAGAAGTGGCGGCTGCGCCATGACGTCAGTTCTTGGCCAAGCCGAGATCGAACAGTTTCGGACTGTTTTGACACGTCATCTTGGGCTGCAATACGAGGATGGAAAACTGGAATACCTGTCTGATGTCTTGCTTCAACGAATGCAGTCCTTGGGCCGAGCCCGCTTCGATTCCTACTCCGCCTATCTTTGCCATCTCAATGCTTCGCCCCAAGGATCTGCTGAATGGCGTGCGCTTGCTGAGCAACTCACAGTCAACGAAACCTTCTTCTTTCGGAATTCCGACAACTTCCTAGCGCTTGCGGAGATTGTTCTACCTGACCGTATCCGCGAGGCGCTTGTGCGAAACGAGACCGAAGGTATCGCGCGTATTCAGATGGACCTTGAACGGGAAAAGCTCGACCAGCGTCTGCGCGATCATCAGTTCTACACCCGCTCCCTTTTTGAATCCAATATTGATGCGCTGATGACAACCGATCCTGCCGGTATCATCACCGACGTCAACAATCAGATGGAGGCACTCACCGAGTGCACGCGTGATGAGTTGATTGGCGCTCCATTGAGTCGTTACTTCACCGATCCTGAGCGGGCCGAGGAAAGTATCAAGTTAGTGCTCATCAAAAAAAAACTCACCAACTATGAACTTACCGTGCGTGCCAGGGGGGGTAAAGAAACTGTGGTGTCTTTTAACACGACTACTTTTTACGATCGAGACCGTAATCTGCAAGGTGTGTTTTCCGCTGCGCGCGACATCACCGAACGCAAGCTTTTCGATCAAGTTCTGCTGCAGAAAAACCTTGAATTGGAAAAAGCAAAGTCTGCTGCGGAAAAGGCCAACCTAGCCAAGTCCGATTTCCTTTCAAGCATGAGCCATGAATTGCGAACACCCCTTAATGCGATTCTTGGCTTCACGCAACTCATTGAATCTGGCACACCATTGCCAACGCCTGCACAGCAGCAAAACCTCGAAGAGGTTCTCAAGGCGGGGTGGTACTTGCTGGATTTGATCAACGAAATTTTAGATCTCGCTCAGATGGAGTCCGGGAAAGACACGCTGTTGATGGCGCCACGATTGAGCCCTCCTTTGCGTGCTGTTTTTGACGCCGAGCAGGTGCCGCTGGTGCGGTCAGAGGAGAAGGGTGGCATGCCTGTGCACACCCTCCTGTATGTGGAAGACAACCCTGCCAATCTAGAACTGGTCGAGCAACTCATTGCGCGCCGACCGGACCTGCGCTTGCTCAAAGCAGCCGATGGCAACATTGGTATTGAGTTTGCGCGGATCTATCAGCCAGATGTGATTTTGATGGACATCAACCTACCGGGCATCAGTGGACTCGATGCCATGAAAATTCTGCGCGCAGATTCTTCAACAGCGCACATTCCCATCATCGCAATCAGTGTCAACGCATTGCCTCAAGATGTCGAGAAAGCAATCCAGGCTGGATTTTTCAAATACTTGACCAAACCCTTTAAGGTGATCGAGTTCATGGAGGCCGTGGATGTCGCATTTAAGCTGACCCGAAAAATCGATGTTGAATAATCTTTTTCCAAACTTTGACGTCAAATGGATCGAAGTGAATGGTGTGAAAATCAAGACACGCACCGGTGGCGCTGGCACGCCATTGCTTTTGCTTCACGGGCATCCCCAAACGCATGCTATCTGGCATCGAGTGGCGCAACAACTTGCCAATTCCTACACACTGGTGATGACTGATCTTCGAGGTTATGGTGATTCATCTAAACCGATAGGGGAGGTTGATCACCAGAATTATGCCAAGCGAGTGATGGCACAGGACCAAGTTGAAGTCATGCGACAGCTTGGTTTCTATGAGTTTGACATCTTGGCGCACGACCGTGGCGCAAGGGTTGCCCATCGATTGGCCTTGGATCATCCTAAGGCTGTTCGAAGAATTGTGATGCTCGACATTGCCCCCACACTGGCGATGTATGAAAAAACCACCGATCGATTCGCGCGTGCTTATTGGCATTGGTTTTTTCTGATTCAGCCAGCGCCCATGCCAGAGAGGTTCATTGAGGCTGATCCCAATGCCTACGTGAAAGATATTCTGGGAAGGAGAAGTGCAGGTCTAACGCCTTTCGACTCACGCGCGCTGGCTGAATATGTTAGATGTCTCGAATTGCCTGGTGCTGCACATGGCATTTGCGAAGACTACCGCGCCTCAGCCAGCATTGACTTGGTCCATGACCGATTTGACCTGAATCAGGGCAATTCTTTAGAACATCCGCTGTTGGTGCTCTGGGGTAATCAGGGCGTGATCCATCAATGTTTTGAACCCTTGAAAGAGTGGGCTAAGCTGGCACGAAATGTCAAAGGTGAAGCCTTGCCATGCGGCCATTACATTGCTGAGGAAGTGCCAGATCTTCTGATAAATCGAGTCCGCTCATTTCTTGATTGAGCCCAGCCTGGACCTTGACGCGCCTGACAATGAACGAGTCGCAGTTTGAGTCGATTAGGGTAAACAGTCATTTAAATAGGCGCTTAGCGGATTGCGCAGCCAAAAAAGGGTCATTATCATGGGAAGAGTCACTCGCCAGTGACACCGCTTTAATTGACAGGGAATGACGCAAAATGAAATTTATTTCTTCTTTTCTCGTGAGTCTGGCTCTTCTGTTGGTGCCCTTTGGTGCTTTTGCCCAAGGCTATCCCACCAAATCAATCACCTTGGTGGTGCCATTTGCTGCAGGTGGCCCCACCGACATTGTGGCACGCACTCTAGCGGCGAATTTGAGCAAAACTTTAGGCCAAACTGTGGTGGTTGAGAACAAGGTGGGTGCTGGGGGTACTTTGGCGGCTGGCTTTGTGGCCAAGGCTGCACCCGATGGCTATACCTTCCTCATTCATCACAACGGCATGTCGACGGCACCCGCCCTTTATAGAAAATTGTCATTCAATCCCATGACGGACTTTGAGTATGTCAGTCAAGCTGTGGATGTGCCCATGACGCTCATCAGTCGAAAAGATTTGCCTGCCAAGAACATGCAAGAGCTCAGTGCCTACGTGAAAGCCAACGCCAAAAAAATTAACTTGGCCAATGCAGGCTTAGGTGCTGTCTCGCACTTGTGCGGCATGTTGTTTCAGCAGGCGATGGGCGTTGACTTGACCACAGTCCCTTTTTCAGGCACTGCACCAGCGCTGAATGCCTTACTTGGCGGGCAGGTCGATCTTTTGTGTGATCAAACCACTCAAACCACTCAGCACATCAAGGCGGGCACCGTCAATATTTATGGTGTCACGACCAAGCAACGCATTCGTGCTTTGCCAGATGCGCCAACCTTGACTGAAGGCGGCCTGAAAGACTTTGAAGTCATTGTGTGGCACGGTATTTATGCCCCTAAGGGCACGCCATCTGCCAACATTGAAAAGTTTGGCTCGGCCGTCAGAGTTGCTCTGAAGGATCCAGCCTTTGTGAATCGAATGGCTGACTTGGGTGCTGAAATTGTGCCAGATTCTAAACAGACATCAGAAGGTCTTCGCACATGGCTTCAGTCTGAAATTAACAAATGGGGTCCAGTGATTCGATCTGCTGGTGTCTACGCTGACTGAGCTTAGACCCGTTACGTTAAAAAGTTCTATGCCTGCTAGACCTCTAGATCACATCACCGTGGTCTCGTTGGAACATGCCATTGCCGCCCCCTTCTGCACAAGACAATTGGCAGATTTGGGCGCTCGTGTGATTAAAGTAGAGCGGCCAGAGGTTGGTGATTTCGCAAGAGCTTACGACCAACGTGCAAGGGGACAGGCCTCCCACTTTGTGTGGGTGAATCGTTCAAAAGAAAGTTTGGCCCTTGATTTAAAAAATCCAGATCATCTCAATGTACTGAAAGCCTTGATTGCCAAAGCAGATGTGCTTGTGCAAAATCTGGCCCCGGGCGCTACGACCCGCATGGGTCTGGACGCCAAAACATTGAGAGCGCAGAACCCTAGATTGATTGTTTGTGACATTTCTGGTTATGGCCTAGACGGCCCCTACCGTGATAAAAAAGCCTACGACTTATTGATCCAAAGTGAAGCAGGTTATTTGAGCATCACCGGCACTCCTGACAGCCCTAGCAAAAGTGGCAATTCCATCGCCGACATTGCCGCAGGAATGTACGCCTACAGTAATATTTTGTCAGCCCTCATTCATCGCGATAAAACAGGCGAGGGCTCTCACATCGATGTCTCTATGTTGGAGTCGCTTGGTGAGTGGATGGGATTTCCCATGTATTACGCCATGGACGGGGCATCACCGCCTCCGCGAAGTGCCGCTTCGCACGCTACGATTTACCCCTATGGGCCCTTTGAAGTGGGCGGGGCACTAGACCCCCAAAGTCTTCAAAGTCTCGACGAACAGGGCACTGTGATGCTGGGTTTACAAAATGAACGGGAATGGGCTCTGTTTTGCAAGGTCGCTTTGATGCAAGAGCACTTAACCCAAGATCCTAGATTCGAGAGCAACGCCAAGCGCAATGAGAATCGGCAAGCCTTGGAAGAAACCATTTTGAATGTTTTTTCAAAATTGACAGTTCCTGAGGTGATAAAACGATTGGAAATCGCTCAGATTGCCAATGCAAAAATGAACAGCATGTCAGATTTATGGTCGCATCCTCAACTCAAAGCCCGTGAACGTTGGGTTAACGTGCCTTCTCCGTCTGGTGATTTACCAGCCCTGCTGCCCCCGGGGCGCCAAACTTCTTTTGACTATCGAATGGACGCGATTCCCTCATTAGGGGAGCACACTGAAAAAATTTTGAAAGAGTTGGGGATATCTCTGCCCCCGCTTTGATTGGCTGAATCCTTAAAGCGAGTCCTAAACCCCCTCACTGCCGCTACGTCAAAAAAGACATGGGCAACCTGTCCTGTCCAGCTTGAACTTACAAGCTGAATGATAAAATGATATTTTTGTTGTTATAGACAAGTTGATTGATACATAATGCAAGAAAATTAAAGACCAATTTCTAGGAATTCACGCTTGCTTTTCGATCATTGCGCTGAGTGTCAAAGTTGTTGTCATGTCGATCCGGGCTTTGGCCCCCTCGAGATTACGCTGACACACAAGGAAACCAAGTTGTTTCGGCATTTATGCATAGAGGATCAGTGTGAGTATCTGGGAGAAAAAGGCTGTCAATTAGGGGATCGGAAACCCTTGAGTTGTAAGCTCTACCCCCTGTCGTTTGATCCAAACACTCATAAATATTCATTTGATGCAGCTTGCCCATTACTCCCTGAATACAAGCGACAGCTTAAAGATTCAAACAGTGATGCATCGAATCACATGAGAGAAATGAACGAGCTGCTGAAAAATCAGGAAATTGCAGATGTTAATTTCTTAAGTAGAAATCGTGAAGTAGATGTGGCGTTCTTTGATTTGGTCCCACTGACTCAACCAAGTCACTTAAAGAAAAACTAACATGAGTGATAGCAGAAGTGCGGATCTTGTCGCTGAAGTGGAAAGCCTAGAACTTGACCAAGAACTGGGTGAAATGAGGGTAGGTTACCAGACTTGGAATCAAGATAATTTGTGCGTAGAGAGTTACCACGAAGACATTCTTTACTACACCTCTCGCTGGGATGCATTGTGCCCCTATATCGATGTCACCCCTGATATGCTGAACATGGCCTCTAAACCCTTCATCGTTTACGCCGTTCCGCCTGAAAGTCCTTATGGTGTGCCGATCAAAGACAAATATGGATTGGTGAACGTTGCTGATGAAGCTTTTTGGACTGAGCCAAGACGACAAAGAAAATTCAAAGAGCTAGAGAAATTATGCAAAAGACTTCGGGTAACCGAAACGGTCGTCCTTGGGCAGACTATATCTGTGGACGATGTCTATGAAATGGGCGGTGTACATTTTGAAGCCTACGATATTCACCCTGACGAAGTCACGGGTTTTATTGATTACATTCAAAATTTAGAGGTCTTAATTATTCGCGCCTTTTCTGAAGAAGGCGACTTGGTGCTGACAGATGTCTCCATTTTGTTGCCAGAGCGCAAACAAGTCTATGGCAGTTTCTGTCAATGGAATCCACTTTATAGAAATAGATCGCCGGGCATTTTTGCATGTTTATTGGTTTCTAAATGGGCCGCTCAGAATGGCTACCATTTTTACAATTTAGGCCCCGTAGATGACTATGGTTATAAGGCTTTATTCGTCACTGATTTTGAGCCCATTTTTGCCGTCGCGATGACCGATGAAGATCACCCTTTAGCGCTCGATATGACTTCTCCATTGCACACAGATTTCACACCTGATGTTTGGAACAAAATTGACAGGCCACACTGATTTTAAAATGCCCTGTAAATCATTCAAAGGTGTGTTTTTCGTCGAACGCTTGGTCGTAATCAAAAAATAATTCTTCATTGGCCTTGATTTTTCTTAAGGTCAAAATTTCGTTATTTTTCAAGTACTTTGTATTTGGTTTTTTTGAATGGTTCATGTAAAAAGCCATGTTCATTGCATTAAGTCCAATCGATGGGATGAAGTACTCATCTTTGTCGTAATAACAGAACATCCGCACTTCTTTTTTCACACTGATTGGAAGTTGACTGATCTCTTTTTTGGAAAATGCAAACTCCTTTATTTTGAGCAAGCTGACCAAAGGTTTGACGCCTTTGGGGATGTCTCGAATTGCAAATACACCGATGCCATGAACGGGTGAAATACCCAGGCGACAATAAACTTCTGTTTGAAGGTGCTTGAGAATTCTTTTTTTATCGATGGCCATTAATGTTCCAAATCAAGATCAAGCTGGATGCTCGGATATTTCTTAAGAGTCTAAAATCGCGCGAGAGACAGCCTCAAGTCGCTTCAAAGGATCAGACTCGCCAAGGAGTTTAATTTTTTGATCAGCGTTCAATGACATGGCCTCAGCATATCGGTTTGCCAGCCAGCCGCATTGGTCGAGTTGGTAGGGCGGAAAAATGGGCAACTGATCCATCACGCCTTGTTTTTGTGCAGAAGAAATCACTTTGCCCAGTCTATCAGCCAAGGCTTGCAAGTTTAAGGGTACTTCAATTTCTGGGTCTTGGGGCAAATAGGTCACGCTTCCTTGCCAAACCCCATACTGTCCAACTTCAACATCATGCATTTCAAATCGCATACTGCCTTGACAAAGCACGTGAAAGAGCGTTGGCTGAACTTGTTGCATTTCTCGGATGTGGGCTAAACAGCCATATTTGTGCAGCAGGGGAACTTGGCCTGGCACTTGAACCTCGCTGCCTTCTTTGAGCCACGCCACACCGAATGGCTTTTGCTGTTGATAGCAGCGCTTCATTAAGTCCAAGTAACGAACTTCGAAAATTTGCAATTGCAGCATGCCATCTGGAAACAGGCCATGTGACAGGGGGAAGAGGGGGATGGCGTCCATTGCACAGATTGCTGAGTTTAAATAAGGGAGAGACCACCGTCCATCATGAGGGTGTGACCGGTGACAAGACCTGAGGCAGAAGAAGCCAGAAACATCACGGCGTGAACAATGTCTTCTTCGGTGCCGGTTCTTTTCAGTGGAATGCTCTCAGTTTTATTTCGCACGTAGTCTTGATTGGCAAAAAGATCTTTGGTCATGCCAGAAGGAATGGCGGTGGGTGCAATGGCGTTCACTCTGACCAGTGGAGCCCACTCAACAGCCATGATTTTGGTCATGTGCGATACCGCAGCCTTTTGCACGCCGTAGGGCGTACCTTTGCCGGAAACCACCACGCCATTCACGCTGCCAATGCTCACAATGGCGCCTCCTCTCGACCTCATAGGTTCGCCAAAAACTTGGCAGCATCTGTAGACGCCATTGAGATTGACGTCAGTGAGTGTCATCCACGTTTCTTCATCACAGTCTGCAAAATCAGATCGCAATTGCAGTCCATGTGCATTGATCAGAACATCAAGCCCTTCTGTTTGAGCGATTTCTTCTTGTACTTGGACCAATGTGTTGCGCTGACGAACATCGGCAACGCGTTGTTGGATGAGAGGGTTTACAGGATCGTTTGAGTTGATCGCCGACATGTCCAGGGACCACACCCTGGCCCCCAGACTGGCGAAACCTTTGCACAATGCGTTTCCCAAGGTGCCGCGGCCCCCTGTGACCAATACTTGAGCGTTCACCAAATCGCGGTATGGAAATGCATAGTCGCCACTGGGTGGAAAGTTACCTAACTTGGCCATGATTCAGTCCACGGTGGCACCTGAAATTTTCACACCTTCTGCCCACATTTCAATTTGTTGATTTAAAAACAGTCGGAACTCATCAGGGCGATTGCCAACGACGGTGCTGCCCAGCTCATTCATTTTCTGAACCACGTCCGGCTGCTTGAGCGCCTCTGCGATGTCTTTCGCCAGTTTGTCGATCACTGGTTTAGGCGTTCCTTTGGGTGCAAGAAAGCCAGCCCAAGGTGCCGCATTGAAATTGGGAACGCCTTGCTCAGCGACTGTTCTGTAGTCGGGAGTCCCGGGGGCTCGTTGCGCGGTTGTGATGGCAATCATTTTGAGTTTGCCAGCTTTCAAGTGGGGTTGAACAGCGGGTAAGCCGGTGATGCCAATCATGAGGGTGCCGCCAAGCAAATCGGTGATCATGGGTGTGCTACCGCGGTAAGGAATATGAGTGAGTTGAAAATTACCTTTGTATTTCAAAATTTCCATCCCAAGGTGGGACGCCGTGCCATTGCCATCTGAGCCATATGCCAATTTGCCGGGTTCTTTTTTCAGCAAAGCAATGAGTTCCGTCAAATTGTTGGCGGGCACTTGGGGGTTCACCACAATGGCATTGGGATAAATAGTCGCTTGGGTGAGTGGTTCAAAATCGTTGAGGGGGTGATAGGGCATCTTCTTGTACAAAGACAAGTTAATGGCATGAGAACCCGTCACCCCTAGAATAATGTTGTAGCCATCGGGTGCAGATTTGGCAATCAAGTCTGAACCCACATTGCCGCCTGCACCGGCCTTGTTGTCGATGACCACTGGTTGCCCCCATTTGGTGCTTAGTTTTTCGGCTACAACGCGGGCGGTGATGTCAGTGGCACCGCCAGGTGGGAATGGCACGACGATGCGCACCGCTTTGTTGGGATAATCTGAAGTTTGAGAATGCGCATTGAAAGCGAACAAGCACATTAGCAAGGCCAACAAAGAAAGCGAAAACTTTTTAAACATGTCTTAAAACTCCAAAGGTTTAATTCCAGAACGGAAATGGCTGCTGGTTTGCAGTTGCCTCAAGCAATTCGATTGACCAAGATTTTGCCTGCTCCTTGGACAAACTGCCTTGGCAATAGGTCACAAACTTTTCAATCAGAGCGTCTTTTGTAAAAGGCATTTGAAGATCACCGGGAACAGCCAAAATTTCTTTCGTCTTCTTTGTACCATCTTTTAGATAGACGCTGAGATGAGCGGCCCGGATATTTTGTTGAGTCCACGCAGTGTTGACTTCAAAAGCCACTTGAGCTTCTAGGCTGATAAGTTGAGCGTTGTGAAATTGAGGCTCACGGTACACCCATGGATCAAGTCGACCCCATTTCAACATAGCGGCAATTCCAAAACTCAATGAGAACTGTGCTTCTAAGGGCGTTTTAGGAGCGCGATTACCGCAGTAGAGGGTGGCTTCTTCGTAAATGTTAAGAACCATTCGGTCTATATTTTTTAACTCAAAGCTGTTTTGAAGCGAATGAGCTGCCAAGGCACCGTAGTGCACATGCCGTACGGCTGCATAGGGCTTGAAATAAGCTTGCAATATATGAAATTGAGCGGATGCATCCAGGGGCAAAGCTTGCTTGCCGAGACCCACTTTGGCATATTCAAAAACAGCGTCTGAGGGTGTGGTAACGCCGCTGGCAACAGCCATGGCTGCGTTTTGACCCAATTGCGCGGCGTGGCCTAAGTATGTATTTCTCGCAGTCTTGCCTGATCGAATAGGCAGGTACAGGCTCATGGGCATTTGACATGCAGCAAGTTCTACAGCCTCTGCAATTTGATGAGGCGGCAATCGCAATGCGTGCGCTACCGCCGCAGCAGCTCCCAGGGCAGGCCAGTTGCCATCAACGTGCATGCCCTTGTTGATTCTCAAACTGGCGCCCATGCGTGCACCAATTTCGTAACCGACTACAAATGATTTGAGAAACTGGCCGTAGGTGAGTTTGGATGAAAAAGGAATGAGGGCGGCCAAAGCCGCCACCCCAGGTCGACCATGGGCACCGGCATGACCCTCGCAGGCCTCGTCCCAGCAAGCAGCCATTGCCAGCACCATGGCTGCATTGGATGCTGAGAGACCTTGGGTTTGGGTTGTTTCAAACCTAAAATTTCCAGCCTCTGCCAGCATTGCATTTTGAATGTATGCCTCTACAGGCTTGGCCTTCAGGCCGGCCATCACGCAACCCATGGTGTCCAGTACCAGCCATTTGGCGTGGTTAAGAACTTGAGGTTCTTTGTTTAAATCCGTGGCGTCTAGCCATTTCAATACAGAAAGCAATGGTGAACTCACAAAGCACCTCTTTGGACATGAGGTCTAACTGTAGTTCAAAACAATTGTGATCTGACCCCAATTAGTCGGCGTAGCCGGGGTTGGCGCGGTCTAGGACGCGCATCATGGCTTCGAAGTAGAGTTTTTCGCGCAAGGGCCCTGGGTGTCGGTCCTCAGTGCTCGGGGTGAGGACTTTTTGAATGACGTCATCAGACAAAATATTCAAGGCTTGCCCAGTGCTCATGGCCAATACTTGTGTTTTACAAGCACGTTCAAGTTTGTACAGACGTCGATAAGCTTGGGCAACGGTGTTGCCGACGGTGACCACCCCATGGTTTTTCATGAACAAGACAGATTTTGAGCCCAAAATACTGGCCAATCTTTCACCTTCAATGGTGGAAGTTGCCAAGCCGGTGTAATGGTCATCGTACGCAATACGTTGATGGAAAAAAGCGGCTGTTTGTGTCGAAGCCAACAAGCGGTTGTTTTGCAACATGTTCAGTGCCAACGCCCATGGCTGGTGTGTGTGCAACACAACTTGAGCACCCGCAATGCGGTGAAGGGGGGCGTGAATGCTTTGAGCTGAAAGTTCCACCACGCCATCTCCCTCGAGGGTCTCTCCCGCCTCATTGAAAATCATCATGTCGCTGGCACGCGCTTCAGACCAATGCAGGCCAAACGGCAATACAAAGTACTGGTCTTTTTTGCCTGGTACGCAAGCCGTGAAATGGTTGTCAATGCCTTCTTCGAAGCCATCTAGAACGGCAAGACGCAATGCTGCGGCCAGATGAACCTTGACTTCAAGAACAGGGTCGGTGGAAATGTTAGCGTTCATGATTTCAGTTTTCATTCAATTTCAGTCACACCCACCACAAAATAATCTGTGTCTCCAAAGCAAGAGGAGGGCAAGCCTTTGTGTTGTTCGTAATTCAATGTCACCCTTTTGCCTGCGGCGGCATTGAGCTTTTCTGCGACGGCGTCATCTCTCACCGTGAATAAAAATTTCTCGGGTGCAACGCCCGGCATGGCGATCAAGGACAACTCGCCCTCCCAAGTTTTGCAAATCCAACCTTTGTTGGATACTTTTTGCAAAAAGCCGGCACGTTCGCCTTTGGAGTAGCTCCAAGAGAAAGCCGCATAGATATAAAGGGAGAATAAAAGTGCCAAGCCAATGACCAAAATCAGGAGACTTGTCCAAATTTTTTGGGGGAGCGAAGTATTCATTTGAATATTTTACGTTGCTGTCAGCGAAAATAGGGCTTCAAAAATCCCTGGTCATCAGAAAGACCTGAAACATATGGCTTGTCATTTTAAATTCATCGCATCTGTTGTCGGGGTGGCCTGTATGCTTGTTTTAATTGGTGGCTGTGCTTATGTCTCGCCAGAATCTGTTTACGAGGGCGTTCGTGGGCATGACCGAGCCAAAACAACTGGCACCAGCCAAAAACCAGCAGACCTGCCAAATTATGACAAGTACGAGAAAGAGCGTGAGGCTTTGAAAAAGTAATTGGGGTCAGATCAACATTGTTTTCAACAATGTTGATCTGACCCCAATTACATTATTCGGGTTGGATGCGGGCAAGTTTGATCATCTGGCCCCATTCTTGAAGTTGATCGGCCACGTAGGCCTTGAATTCATCGGTTGAGCGAGATGGTAAAAGATCAAATCCGATGCCATTTAACTTGGCTTGCGTTTCAGGGTCGGCCAGAACTGCTTGTATTTCTGCAGCCAGTTTGTCAGCAATGGGTTTGGGCATGTTGGCGGGACCAAAAATGCCGTTCCAAGCGTGCAGGTTAAAACCCGGAATGGTCTGCGCCAAGGGCGGCACATCGGGTAATAACTGAGAGTTACGGTTATTTGCCAAACCGAGAGCCCGAACTTTGCCCGCGCGAATTTGCGGCAAAGCCAGTGAAAAATCAACCACATAAAAGTCGATGTGACCTGCCAGCAAATCTGTCATGGCTTGGGGCGCTGATTTATAGGACACATTGATCAAGTCCAATTGCGCCATTTTTCCTAGGGCCTCGGAAGCCAATAAGGATGTGCCATTGGGCGATGCAAAGGAAATTTTCCCAGGATTTTGCTTGGCATACGCCACAAACTCTGTCATGTTGCGTGCGGGCATGCTGGGCTTGACGACCATCACAAAAGGCATGATGCCCACACGGGCAATGGGTGTGAAGTCTTTGATGGGATCGTATCGAAGGCTCTTGTACATGAAGGGGTTGGCCGAATGGGATGTGGCGGTTGTCATGAGCAATGTATAGCCATCTGCCGCAGCTTTTCCTGCGTATTCGGTGCCAATTTGTGCGTTGGCGCCTGCACGGTTGTCGACCACAACGGGTTGCTTTAAGCGTTCAGATAATTTTTGAGCGACTTGTCTTGCAACGGCATCGGTGCCACTGCCGGCGGCAAATGGCACGACCAACGTGATGGTTTTTTCTGGGAAGTTTTGCGCCCAGCTGAATGAGCAACTCATGGCTGATGCGAGTAAAGCGGCAAAGACGCGATGCAGATTTTTCATTTTCAATGTCATTTGATTAATCAAGGGTGGGTTGAAAGAGGTAATGTAAGGGGCTTTAAAAATTCGTCAATAGGAAGAGTAGCGTTAGCGGCCCACAGGCTTTTCAGAACAGTCTGGGCATGCGCACCTAAAACGGGTTGGGTCAATTCAATGAACTTTTGATTCAGCGCGCTGTCTGGCATGGGGCGATTGGGATGACCCAGGGGAAGATCAACTCGAGCTTCTAACTGTCGTCCTGAAATGCTTGTGAGTTGAATATGGCAGGGCACTTCGTTAGGAAATCTGAGCGAGAAACTGGGATCTTCTTCTACCTCGACCTTGAGAGTCAATTCAAGATGGGCTGGATCTTTCAGCTGTTTTTCGCTAAACAGATGCTCTCCAAAATGACCCGTTTGCAAAACACCTGCCACGATCCAAGGCATGCTGTGGTCTGCAGTTTCACGATTTCGTGGCGCCCATTTCTCAGGGTCACTTGCGACTTCATCATGGGCAAAAGCATAGGTATGAACTTTGATGGTTTGAATTTTTTCACCCTTCAATTGTTCGTGCAGTTGAAGGGCAGCCAAAATAGGTGTTTGCGAGTGGTAGTCGCAAAGGAACTGTTTCATGTGGGCTCTTTCCATCCGAGGCAAATCAGTAGGCCCGAGGTCAAATGATGCCAGCTGGAAAGGGCCTGTTAAATCCCATAGTCCTTTCTGCCCTTCAAATGGTCTTGCTGGACCTTCGATGCCTACAGCCGCCATCTGAATCGCAAAGACTGCATTTCGGCTGGCATTGGCCGATGCGCCGGCTTTCCACATCGACAATGCGCCGGTTCTTGCAACCGCCAGCGACACATTGGGAACAACTGCCAATGAAATAGCGTGTGCTGTTTGAGCGGGGCTAAGCCCCATCAGCAAAGCGCAACCTGTCACTGTACCAAGGGTGACGTAGAAAGCGTTGTCAACACCTTTGTTCCGAAGTTGTGCAGAAACGAACAAATTGTGGAAGACGGCATAGGCCAATTGGGCGGCTTTGAACAATTGCCTAATGTTTTGATTTTGTTGCTGTGCCACCGCCAGGAGCCCTGCCCAGCAATCGCTTGGATGACCACCGCCGCCGGGGTAGGTATCGGCGCCGTCCAGGAATCTCATCATCATGCTGTTCGCAAAGGCTGCCATGCTGGCATTGGTGCGATGTTGAGTACCGATCAATGTGCACACGCCACTCGGGGCTTCCTGAATGGCAAGCGTTCTGGCGTGGGTAGAGGCCGTTTGATGGAACGCAGCCAGACCGCATCCTAAGGCGTCAATCAGCCGGCGTTGGCAGTCATGAAACTCGGTCTCTGAGAGCGGGAGTTGTTTTTGAAGTTCGATGAAATCGACCAGAGTTTGAAGCGTCTGGTCTTTGATGAGTTCAGATTGCATTGGATCATTGAAACATAAAAATCCCATTTGATTCAAGACTTGAAGCCAAGCCATCAAATGGGATTTTTCAAGAACCCGAAATTACGACAGGTTCTATGTTGTTAAGCTGCTTTTTGATGTGAACTTGAATCAAACACCATCGTTTCATAATGTTTTTGCAAATCTTGTATTCGCTCAAACCCAATCAGTTCCTTGTAGTCCTTCATATTGGTTTGAGGAACTTTACAGCCAGCAAATGATTTCGAGGCATGCAGGCCGTTCAAGTTGGTTTGAATGGCATGGATAGCTGACATCATAGGGACCAATGGATAAGTGGCAAAAGCCGCAACACTTTCCACTTGTTCCTTGGTAAGGTCCCCCATCCAGATGCCTTCCATGAGTTGCAGTGAAAGACGGCGCTGGCACAGGGTCTTCAATTTAATCAAATCTTCAAAACCCTTGAATGAGCGAGAGATGGGTTGAATCAAGTCGGCCCCAGCTTCAGCATAGGCGCAAGCGCGATCAATGGCCTCATTCGGATCGACAGCATCAGTTCGAGCCACAATGATCATGTGCGGATCTTTGCGGGCATCGACAGCTGCCTTGATCTTTGCGGTAGCTTCTTGAATGGGCAAAACTGGAAACTCTGCCGCAGCAGCGGGACACTTCTTTGGAGAACGCTGGTCCTCCAAAATCAGTGCAGCAACACCTGCTTTTTCAAAGTCTCGAACGGTTCGCATGACATTGATCACGTTGCCATAGCCAGTATCGGTATCAGCGACCACTGGTTTTTTGACGGCATTGACAATGTTGTTGACCACATTCAAGTTTTCAGTGAGGGTGTAGATCTCTAAGTCAGGTGTGCCCAACAAAGAGGCAGATACACCAAAACCCGTAGTGAAAATGCCATCAAAATTGGACTGATCAATGAGGGTGGCTGAAAGTGCATCGTAAGCGCCGGCCATCCAAATGGTCGATCCGCCACCCATTACTTTTTTGTGAAATTGTTGACGAGTAGTCATGTTGATTCCTTAACGTTTGACTGGATCGATGTATCCACCCATCGAAACAAATCGCGCGTCTTTCAACTCCATCAGAACAACGCCTGTTTGTCCACGACGAGCGTAGGGGCCGGCGTTAACGGGCTGGAATGTGATTTTGGGTCCGATTTTTTGATCAAAGTCGCGCAGATTGTCTAGAGCTGAAATCACTTTATCGCGAGAGGGTTCGTTTCCTGCACGGCGAAGCGCTTCAACCATCACGGCTGCAGAGGAGTAACCCATCAGAGCCATCGAGGAAGGCTTTGAATTGGGATAAAGCTTGGTATACAAAGTGTTGAAATCCTTGATGGCGGGGTTGTTGCCATCAATCGGGTCGTAGTAGGAAGCAACGAAAAGTTTAGAATCGCTTTTTCCTAGCAATTCAATGAACTTGGGATCATTCAAGCCACCCGCGCCAAAGACCACAGGTTTCCAACCTAGCTTTTCAGCACCGCGGAAAAACAACACGGCCTCCTGACCTAATGCGTAGAGAACCACGACATCAGGATTCGATTCCTTGAGCTTGAACACTTGTGAAGTAATGTCCGTGGCAAAGCGTTCAAAGGACTGAGCCTCTACGGGCTTGAGGTTGTACTTTTCGAGTTGCTTAGAGGCGATTTCAAACGCTGGCTTACCCCAGCCATCGTTTTGATACAAGATCGCAACGCGTTTGGCCTTTAACTGATTGACCGCATGGTCGATGTAAGCAGCAGTTTCAGTTGATTGGGGGGAGGGCAGAACGTACAAGTAATCTCGCGCAGGATTTGAGGTGAGATCGGAAATGCTCAGGGCGCCCACTGTCGGTACTTTTTTAGTGGATGAATACTCATAAGCGCTCATGTTGGTGGCGTGGCCAATATTGCCCACCATGGCCAAAACATTGTCACGTTCAACCAAGAGTTTGGCATTTGCCACGGATTTTGCGGGTTTTAATTCATCATCGTATGTAATCAGCTTGATCTTTCGACCATTGACACCACCAGATGTGTTGACCATCTCAAAGTAGGTTCGCATACCCTCATCAACCGCTTTGCCCATATAGGCCAATGTTCCTGACATTGGTTGTGATGAGCCTAGAATAACTTCAGCATTTAAAATGCCTTCGTCTTTCTTTTCATAGGCGTGGCTCAGTCCAACAAAGCCTATCGTCAATGCCAAAGCTGCTGCTACAGCCGTGCGTCTTTTCAGTGCTTGTCTCATGGTGGTCTCCTGGTTAAAAATTAGTTTTGGGTGCTTAAATAGGCCTGTTGAACCACATCGCTGCGGCTCAATTCATCGCACGGCCCCTTCAGAACGATGCGGCCGGTCTCCATGACATAGCCCATGTCGGCAATTTGCAAAGCAAGGGCTGCGTCCTGTTCAACTAACAAAATGCTGAGGTTTTCAGCGTTTCGAATTTCACGTAATTTTTCAAAAATAAATTCTTTCAAGATAGGCGCCACACCCATAGACGGCTCGTCTAGCATGAGCAGTTTGGGTTTGGACAAGAGTCCACGTGCAATGGCCAACATTTGTTGCTCTCCGCCCGAGAGCGTGCCTGCACGTTGAGCGATTCTTTCTTTCAAACGAGGGAAATAAGACAACACTCGGTCAATGTCATGCAGCACCTCTTTGGCTGGACGTGTGTAGCCGCCAAGCTTGAGGTTGTCTAAAACGCTGAGTTGTGCAAATACCATTCGCCCTTGGGGTACATGTGCGATGCCGTATTTGACGATGTCTTCCGCCTCCATGCTGAGCAGGTCACGACCTTGAAAGTGGGTACGCCCTTGAGGTTTCTCCATCAAGCCACTCAGAGCACGCATCAAAGTGGTTTTCCCCGCACCATTTGCGCCGAGCACACATGCGATTTGTCCTTCTTCTACTTGAAGATTCACTTGGTGAAGGGCTTGAATGCTGCCATAACTGGCAGACAGTTCTTCAACCGTTAACAGCACTGGTGTGGGTAACATTTTTGTTTTTTCCTAAATACGCCTCAATCACTGCAGAGTCTTTCTTGATTTCTGCGGGCGTTCCTTGCGCAAGAAATCGTCCGTTGTGCATTACTGTAATTTGATCGGAGATGCGCATCACCAAAGGCATGCTGTGTTCAATGAGAAGCAGGGTGGCACCTGTCAATGATTGGAGTTTTTTTAATTGCGAACCTAATCCCTCAATCTCTTTAGCATTCATACCGGTAGCGGGTTCATCTAGCAATATGAGCTTGGGTTCGAGTGCCATGGCTCTTGCCAGTTCAACCATTTTTTGGGTGCCATAGGGCAGGTCTTTCACGACAGAGTAAGCAACAGTTTGCAAACCCAGAGTTTCAAGAAGTTGTTCTGTGTAGTGTTTTTGTTCAGACTCATCTCGCCTAAAGCGTGGCAAGCTCAAAAGAGTCTCGAACAAATTGGATTTCATGGCTTGGCTTCTTGCCATAAGCACATTGTCGAATACGGTTAGCTCTGCAAAAAGTTCTAAGTTCTGAAAAGTTCTGGCAATGCCCAGTTGACCTATCTGATGGGCTTTTAACGGAAGCAAGTTTGTTGAGGCGTCCCTCGCAGGTTGGAAAACCACTGCACCACTTTGAGGCGTGTAAAAACGACTGATGCAGTTCAAGACAGTTGTTTTGCCTGCGCCATTGGGCCCAATCAATGCGTGGACATCACCTTGTCGAACTTCAAAACTCACATCATCAACAGCCAATATGCCGCCAAAACTCATGCTGAGATTTTGTATTTTCAAAATACTCACGATGATTTCCTCTCATCGCCTGGACGCGAGAACAAGCTGGCCAATCCATTGGGCAAGAAAATTAGCGTGAGTATCATGGCCAAACCATACAATGACCTTTGGACTTGATCAAATCCAATATAGGTCAAGAACTGAGGCGCACCCACAACAAATATTGCACCCAAGACGGATCCCAAAATAGAACCCAGTCCACCAATGATGACCATGGACACAAAGCTGATGGAAACCATGATGCCAAAAATGGAGGGATCGATGAACCTCACCAAGGGGGCATACAGCGCCCCCGACAAGCCACAATAAAAAGCACACACTGCAAAAGCTGTGAGTTTCAAAGATGAAGTGTTCAAGCCAAGAGATCTTGCAGCGATGTCACTGCCTTTAATGGCCAAAAATCCTCTTCCAAAGCGGCTGCTGTGCAGATTTTTAGCCACCCAAAATGCAAAGGCCAAGATGGCTGCAATAAGCAAATGAAAGGTTCTTTCTGTCAATGCCAAACCAAATAAGACAGGTGCCGGTGCTCCCATACCGTTTTCACCGCCATTGAGTTCCCCACCTGACTTGGCAATTTCGGTAAAGATCATGACAAAGCCCAATGTTGCAATGGCTAGAAAGACCTCTTCAAGCCTCAGAACGGGCAGGGCGATCACCAGGCCAACCAGGACAGCCAGACCTGCAGCCAAAAACATAGCGGGTACCAATGAGACGCCAAATTTAAGGGTGAGGATGGAGGTTCCATAGGCGCCTACGCCAAAGAAAACAGCCCCCGCCAAAGAAATTAAATTGGTATAGCCTGTGAGAATGTTGGTTCCAAACGATGCCAATGTGTAAATCAGGATGAGGCTGAAGATGTACAAAATATAGCCGCCTGGAATAAGCGGCAACAAAACACAAAGCAAAATGAAAAGAGCCAAGCCTGTTTTGGAAAACTGCGCGTTCATCGTTAGACCTTCTTAATTTGCATCACGGAAAACAAGCCGTGGGGTCGCCAAATCAAAATACAGAGCATGACGATGAACGGCACAATATCTTTCCATTGAGATGAAACGTAGGCGCCCGTTAAGTTGGAAGTAACGCCTATGATGACGCCCCCAACCAAAGCGCCAGGCATGCTTCCAATACCACCCAGAACCGCTGCTGCAAATGCGAAGTGAAGTGCATGTTGCATCATTGAAAAATGCAAGAAGGTCAGGGGTGCAATTAAAAGTCCTGCAAGTGCTGCAATCATGTGCGACAAAGCCCATGCCATTGCATAAATCTTCTTAATTGGAATGCCCATTAATCTTGCAGCTGTCGGATTTTCCATGGTGGCCTGCATGGCAATTCCAAGACGCGTAAATTTAAAAAATAGATACAGAAGCGCAGCCAAAATAGCGCACGTTGCCACAATGCCCAAATCAATTGCAGACACAATGACGCCGCCAATGTTGATGGGGGCTGAGGAAAAAATGCTAGGCAACTCTTGCGTGTCCTTGCCCCATATCCAGATAGCCAAGTCACCAAAAATCAAGTACATGCCCAAAGTGGTAATGGCGGAGGAAAGAAGGGGTTTGCCAATGAAATGCCGTATGACCAATCTTTCAATGCTTAACCCAAGCAGTGCCCCAAAGCACAAAGTAAGTAAAACGACCCCCCACATTGGAATACCAAATTTGTGCAAACTGAATGCCACAAAGGCACACAGCATGGCACTTTCGCCATGCGCAAAGTTGAGGATGCCGGTAGCTTTGTAAACCATAACCAGACCCAAAGCAATGAGCCCATAGATGGCACCTAAAGCAATTCCACTGACAATCATTTGTAGCATGTGGCTATTGACCCTTCTGGTTTTCTTTGGCCGATTGAAGCCTGCCTTTGAGGTAAGGAATAAAGCCCCCTCTTTCAAGCATCATTTGGTCCATGGTGGACATAGGTTCTATCGGCAGTGATTTATTTTGAGTGACGTTGGTGATGGTTAAATTTTCCCAATCAACACTCAGAGTGTCCCAACGCGACACCAATTTTCGAATACCTGGGCAACTCACCAACGTGAAACCCATGCTAATTTCACCGCGATAAAACCCAGGTGAGAAGGATTCAGCAACGACCGCTTGGATGCCCAAATGGCGCAAAGCTTTGAGGGGTGGATAATGCGGATGTCCGTAGCCGAAATTTTCACCGCCTACGACGACGTCCCCCTTTTGGACCGTCTTGGCGAATTCAGGGTCGTAACTTTTCATGGCCAAAGCAGCAAGTTCATGGATGTCTGTGACCTTGATATTTTTGACGCCTACAATTTGATCGACGTCAAAGTTGTCATCGTTGAAAATCCAAGAAACTCGCCCGCACATATTTTTCAAGCTCATTTCAAAGTACCTCTAACATATCTTGCATGTAGGGCCTCGGATCAGTGATGCAACCCTCAAGTGCTGAAGCTGCGATGACCGCTGCATTGCAAATGAAAATTTCAGAATCTGGGCTGCCCATTCTTCCGGGTACATTCAAAGTTCCTGTAGACACGGCTCGTTGACCATCTGTCATGGTGGCAATGCGTCCGTAACAGTAGTCACAACTGGATGAACTGATAAAAGCACCGGCATCTACAAAAATAGCAATCAGACCTTCTTTGACGGCTTGCGACATGATGGCTTGTGATGTTGGAACCACATGAAGTTGAAAGCCAGATTTGATTTTTTTGTCTTTTAAAATGGCGGCAGCCACCCGCAAATCTTCAATGCGGCCACTGGCGCAAGAACCTAAATAGCCTGAGTGGACTTCCAAGCCTTGATATTCACTGAGGTTCTTGGTGTTGGCAGGGCTAGGTGGTGCGACAACAATCGGTTCCAGTGTTGTGATGTCAACTTCTACAACCCTGTCATAAACAGCATCTGAATCGCTGTAAAGGGGTTCTAAGTCAATCTTGCTTCTTCCTTTGTTATAGGCAATGGTCTTGGCATCTGGGTTAATGATGGCAGTGGTTGCGCCTATGAACATCGCTTGCCCGCAAATGGTCATGCGACCATCGATGCTCATATCATCAATTACGGGCCCCGCCAATTCAAGTACTTTGAAACGACAGGAACTAGGCCCCATGACGCGAACCAAATGATGAAAGACATCTCGGGCCATGACGCCTTTTTGCAATTTTCCTTTGATGATGACTTTGACTGTTGCGGGAACTTTGATGGCCATGTCTTCACTTACGAATGCCTCCAAGACGCCTTTTCGGGCACCGATGGCCAAGGTTCCAAATGCGCCCAGTTGACTCACGTGGCCGTCAAAGTGGACAGCAAAAGCACCGGGTGTTGCGTAGCCGAGTTCAGCTGAAACCTGATGGCCAATGCCCAAACGCTCGTGCACGGGGACACCTTGTTCCTTGCCCCATGCTCGTGTGATCTTGTGCATATCCTCCTCTTTGGGGGTGGCAGCTGGGATCATGTGATCAATGAACAGCACGAAGCGTTCTGGCCCGACAACTTTGTCGACACCGAACTCTTCTTTGGCTTCTTTGAAAAAGACATCTGTGTAACCAGGAAAGTCATAAGCAATGACAAAGTCTGGTCTGGCCAAAATTTCATCGCCTGGTTTGACCGAATCTTTTCCAGAAACCCGTGCCAGAATTTTTTCAACCAAGGTCATGCCCATAAAATCCTCTTTTCACGATGTAGCAAAATATTTTCAATCTTTGTGTAAGATTACCTGTGCTGACTTCACTTGTGCAACTAATTCATTCAACTAACTTTCACATTGTGGCAATCCATGGCAACGCGTCAAAAAACTCAGGGAAAGCCCTTAGCGCCAATCAAGATCGAAAAGAGAACAGGTACGCAAAGCCTAGAACGGGCGGTGAATGTTTTGCGAGCAATCGCTTCAAGGGGGCGCCATGGCGTTCGTCTCAAAGAGGTTGCGGAAATTAGCGGACTGTCCGTGTCAACATCATTTCGAATGCTGCAGTACCTTCACAAGGAAGGGCTTCTAGACAAAAACGAACATGCTAGTAAATACCACCTTGGCCCCTTGCTGTATGAGCTGGGTCTGCTTGCACGCCCTCGCTACAGTTTGAGTGAAATCTGTGATCAGGCCATGCAAAACTTGGCAGAAAAAACACAAGACACTGTTTATTTGAGTGAAAGAAGCGGCCTAGAGGCTGTCTGCACATTGCGCAAGCTTGGTGAATATCCAGTGAAGGTGATGCCTTTGGATGTGGGTATTCGACGGCCTTTGGGCGTGGGCGCAGGCGGACTTGCCATTTTGGGTGCAATGCCTGAGGATGAAGCAGAGTCAATCATTCAAAGTATTGGTAACAATATTCGTCATTTTGGAACTCTGACTCCAGTTTCATTGCGCAAATTAGTGCAAAAGACTAGAAGCCAAGGCTATTCATACTTGCCAGGTGCGACACCCTTCACGGGCGCAGTGGGGGTCGCTTTTCCCCCTGAAAATCCTTTGTGTGCAATCAGTATTTCCGCCATTGCATCCAGAATGAACGATAAGCGTCAAGCGAAACTTGCTCATACGATCCAGCAAGAAATAAAAACAATTGAAGAAAAATTACGAACGGTTCGAGGATTGGGGATCTACTGAGTTTGTGTAAACGATCTAATGGCGAGTAATCATCGAACTTCCAAGAGTGGGTATGATCTTCAACAGAAAGAAACCTTGGGCCTCAACGATCAAAATATCAATGTCGAATTGCCCATTGCAGAACGGGACTACTTAACTCAGGGTATGCTCAGAAAAGAGTTGTTGGCACATCCCGTTTGGGGTCAGCATGTTCATGAGTTTCGCTTTGCCTATGGCCAGCCGAAAGAAGTTCGCGAGGCTTTTCTAAAAGCCGCTGGAATTTGACATAAAAACCCCCAAAGACCAGGATTTTTGATGACATTGTCGAAAGAGTACCAAGTCATTATCATCGGTGCCGGCCCCGTAGGCCTCACCTTGGCCATGGACCTCGCCCAACGTGGCATTCAGGTATTGGTGGCTGAAACACGCCACAGTGGTGAGCCACCCAATGTGAAATGCAACCATGTCTCTGCGCGGTCTATGGAAATTTTCAGACGTTTGGGTGTTTCGCAAGCCCTCCGCAACGCAGGCTTACCGGAAGACTACCCCAACGACATTTCGTACCGAACAAGGTTCGTAGATGAAGAGATTTCTCGCATTTCCATTCCTGCGCGAAAAGACCGTTATACCGCGACAGGCGGGCCAGATACAGGGTGGCCCACTGCTGAGCCTCCTCACAGAATCAATCAAATCTATTTAGAGCCCGTTTTATTTGCTCAGGCTGAGAAAACGCCAGGCATCACTATTTTGAATCGAACTCGCATTGATGAGTTCATACAAGATGACACCGGAGTAAGCGCTACAGGTATTCATCTCGATACGACTGAAGTGGTGAAGGTGCGGTGTCAGTATTTGATTGGCTGCGATGGTGGTAAATCCAATGTGCGCAAAAAAATGGGTGCACAACTGAGTGGGACCGATGTGGTGGGTCGTGTTCAATCTACTTATTTCAGAGCGCCTTCACTTTACGGCATGCAAAAAGCAAAGTCCGCTTGGGCCACATTTTCCATGAACCCTGTTCGGCAAGGTAATGTCTATGCCATTGATGGCCGTGAAACTTGGTTGCTGCACAATTATTTGCGAGCAGACGAACCCGAGTTTGATTCAGTTGACCGTGATTGGGCCTTGCGTCAAATTTTAGGTGTTGGCCCAGATTTTCAATATGAGATCATCAGCAAAGAAGACTGGGTAGGCCGGCGTTTGGTGGCCGATAAATTTCGTGCAGGTCGCGTTTACATTTGCGGTGATGCTGCGCACTTGTGGTTTCCCATGGCTGGCTACGGCATGAATGCCGGCATCGCCGATGCCATGAATTTGTCTTGGCAATTGGCCGCACATTTGCAAGGATGGGGCGGTATGAGATTGCTCGACGGTTATCAAATTGAACGCCAACCCATTACCGAGCAAGTGTCAAACTTTGCCATGAATCATGCTTATGCATTGCAGGAAAAACGGGAAAAAGTTCCCAACAATATTGAAGACAAGACAGCCGAAGGCCAGTCCTCACGCGAGCGTATTGGCAAAGAACTTTACGATTTAAATGTTCAGCAATATTGTTGTGGGGGTTTAAATTTTGGGTACTTCTATGACAAGTCGCCCATGATTTCTTACGACGGTACGGCCCAACCAGTTTATTCAATGGACAAGTTCACTTCTTCAACAGTACCGGGCTGCCGTACCCCTCATTTTTGGTTGAGTGGCAAGCGGTCACTCTACGATCTAATGGGGCCTTGGTTTACCTTGTTGCGCTTGAATCCAAGCTTAGATACCAGTCCCTTGGAGGATGCAGCGCGCGTGCGGGGTGTACCTTTGAAGGTGCTTGACATTGCTGCAGAAGAAGCGGGTGAGCCTTACACACATCAATTGGTACTTTCCCGACCAGATCAGCATGTGGCTTGGCGGGGTCAGGCTTTGCCCGCTGATTCTTTGAGGCTGATAGACCAAATTAGGGGATTTCAGTGATCTCGGCTAATATTTTGGTTTAAAAATTCACAGGGTTCTTTATGTCATCTCATGTTGAGACTGATGCCGGACTTAATGGGGTGTTCCCCGTTCTGCCTACACCTTTTCACAACAACGGTACCCCCGATCCAGAATCGCTGGCACGGTTGGTTCAATACCTTATTCAATCTGGTGTTCAGGGTATGACTTATCCTGGCGTTGCCAGTGAAGTGGGTGAACTTTCAATTGAAGAGCGGGTTGTCTTGACACAACTTGTTTTGGACAAGGCAGGGCACCATCGAAAAGTTGTGGTGGGTGGGAGTACCAAGTCACTGGAAGATACAAAACGCTTGCTTTCTGCCTTGGGACCATCGTTGCAAAAAGCATCCGCCATCATGGTGGCAGCCCCAGCAGGCATGGACACCGCGGCATTGATCGCTTTCTTTTCTGAGGTGTCCGGCAACACTCAAGGTGTGCCCTTGATGCTTCAAAATTTACCGGCCCCTGCAGGACCAGGCCTTTCAGCCAATGTGCTTGTTGAAATTCTCAATGCCGTACCTTCAATTCACTATGTGAAAGAAGAAGCATTGCCCAGTGGGCAGCGCTTAACCCAAGTCTTGGCAAAAGCGCCAAGCAGCTTAAAAGGCGTTTTGGGAGGTGCAGGGGGGCGTTACATCACAGACGAACTTCGCAGAGGTGCGTGCGGCACCATGCCAGCCATCGAGTTGGCTGAGGTCCATGTGGCGCTTTGGAAAGCACACGAAAATAAAAATACGGCCCTTGTCAATGAACTGTTCACACGCATGCTGCCCGTGCTCAATATTCAAGCCATATTCAGATGGTCTTTGACCAAATATGTGATTCACAGTCGGGGTCTAATTAGCTGTACCAAGCAACGCGCCAGTGGCCCCCTCATTGATGAACTTGATGCGCAAGACGTTGACGCCTTCCTGGTTAATTTGAGAGATTTGCTTATTCCAGACGCTCAACTTAAATGAATTCAAGCGATCAGTTTCCGCTCATTGTCAGTGTTGAGGCACTGATTGTCTCTTTGCCTCGTGACACACCCTACCTGGGTCCCTTGGGTGAAGGAGAGAAGGTCAACAGCAGTGGCTATGTGGTTAGGCTGGGTAATCGTGCCATTTACCCTACGCGTGACACATCGGTGCTGATCAAGATCACTGCGGAAGACGGCACGGTAGGTTGGGGTGAGACCTACGGCATCATTGCGCCTGAAGCAGTGATGCACATTGTTCAGGATGTCATTGGACCCGTCTTGGTGGGGCGCGATCCCAGAGACGTTACCGTCATTCAAGAAGACCTCTATGACCTCATGCGCATTCGGGGGTTTTTTGGAGGCTTTTATGTGGATGCCATTGCAGGCGTTGACATTGGACTTTGGGATTTAGCCGGAAAATTACTCAAGCAACCCGTTGTAAAGTTGTTAGGTGGCCAGCGCCAAACCAAGTTGCCAGCCTATGTTTCAGGCCTACCTGGCGCAGCATTGAAAGACCGTGTCGATTTGGCTTTGAAGTTCAAGTCGGAAGGTTACCGTGCGTTCAAATTCCACAGTGTGGTTTCATTTGACGGCATCGTGAAGGAGATGGCTGCCCTGCGTGAAGCGCTTGGTACAGACGTAGATTTGATGGTCGATTTGCATTGGAAATTCACAGCGCATGAAGCCATTCAATTGATTGACCAGTTGGCGCCTTATCGTCCTTTATTTGTTGAAGCGCCTTGTGCTCCTGAGGACATTGAAGGACAAGCGCTTGTTGCCCAACAAGCCCGAATTCCAATTGCTTTAGGCGAAGAGCTTAGAACAGTGTTTGAGTACCGCCCTCGTTTTGAGAAAAGAGCCATGAGCATTGTGCAACCAGAAATGGGGCACACGGGCATTAGTCAGTTTATGCAAATTGGTCGCATGGCCCATGCCTTTCACATGAAGATGATGCCGCATGCCAGCATTGGCATGGGTATTTATCAAGCGGCCAGTTTGCACGCGGCAGCGGCATTGCCCAATGTGCCCATGCACGAATATCAGCATTCTGTTTTAGATCGAAATTTGACTTACATGAAGACCACCATGACGTGCACAAGTGGTTTTTTCGAGATGCCTCAGGGGCATGGTTTGGGCATTGAGCCTGACCCAAGCCTTTGGCAGTTTTTGCGTAATTGACTCTTCCATCCTATTCAAGGAGCTGACATGAAAAAATGGCTGTTTTCTTTTGCCCAATGTTTAGTGGCACTCGGAATTTGTTTTCAATCCGTCGCCCAAGATGCGTCAAATTATCCCAACAAGCCCATACGCTTGATCGTTCCTGTTCCACCGGGTGGCGCGGCAGATGGCATGGCCAGATTGGTTGCTGAGCATTTGCAAAGTAAATGGGGTCAGCCAGTCACGGTTGACAACAAGCCTGGTGCAGGCTCTGCCGTGGGTTTAGGCTTGCTGGCCACATCACCCAAAGATGGCTACACCATTGGCATGGGTAACATTGCCGCCAACGCGATCAATCCGGCGCTTCAGCCCAATGCATTTTCATATCAGCCAGTGAAAGATTTTGCAGCCATTTCATTGATCGGCGTAACCCCTTTGGTGTTGGTGGTGAATGCTGACAAGGTGCCTGCACGTAACTTGCAGGAGTTCGTGGCCTATCTGAAGGCGAACCCTGATAAGCTGGCCTATGGTTCTTCTGGTACGGGGTCATCGCTGCACATTGCCATGGAATTGTTTTTGCAAAAAACGGGTACCAAGATGTTGCATGTTCCATACAAAGGATCTGCGCCCATGATGACTGATTTGTTGGGTGGACAAGTGGTGGCTGCCATGGATGCCGCAACCACCAGCTGGCCGCAAGTGAAGGCAGGTAAGTTGCGCGCATTGGGAATTGCCGGTTCTGAAAAAGCATTCTTTGCACCTGAACTGCCACTGATTCGAGATTCAGTGAGTGGCTTCGATGTCAAGCCTTGGCATGGTTTGATGGCACCAGCGGGTACGCCTCCTGCTATTGTCAATAAAATTTCCGCAGAGGTTCAAGCCTTTTTGAAAACACCAGAAGCACAAACCAAGTTGCAAGACAAAGGAGTCGTCAAGGTTGGCAACAGCGCTGCAGAGTTTCAGACATTCATGGCAAGTGAATATGAGCTTTATAAAAAAGTGATTCAAGACGCAGGCATCAAGCCTGACTAATGAATAAATTGAAATGATTGATCAAGGTGACGCATCAAATGAAAAATAATCAGTTTCTCAAACAGGCCATCGTGTATGCCCTGGCATTCTCCGGTGTCTTTCTCATGACGGGTTGGGCACATGCGCAAGCGTCATGGCCCTCTAAGCCAGTCACCATGGTGGTCCCTTTTGCGCCTGGGGGTGCTGGCAATGGGTCACTTCGAATATTGTCAGAAATGATGAGCCCTCAATTGGGGCAACCCATCCTTGTTGACAACCGGCCTGGCGCGGGGGGAATCACGGGATCCAGCACTGTGACGAGCAGCAACGATGACCATCTGTTCTTGATGGGCAGCACGACCATGACGATTCTGCCTTCTCTGCGCAACGACATTCCCTATGACATTCAACGCGACTTAAGGCCTGTCGGCATGATTTCGTCGCAGCCCATGGCGTTGGTGGTGGCTGCCAATTCTCCGCTCCGAACTTTGGACGATCTCATCAGCCAAGGCAAAGCTGGCAATTTATCTGCTGGTAACAGTGGTGTGGGTACCTTGTCCCACTTGGCGACGGAACTGATGAACCATAAGCTGCAAACAAAAATCCTTGCTGTACCTTACAAGGGGGACAGCGTGCTTTTGCCAGATGTGGCCTCAGGCAATATTTCGATGGGTGTGGTGAATTTGCCGGTGGCTTTGCCATTGATTCAAGGCGGGCGCTTGCGAGCGCTTGCGGTAACCTCCAGCCAACCTGTTTCCTCATTGCCAGGTGTTCCAGTTTTACGCACTTTGGGTGATGAATTTGTGATCACTGGTTGGGCTGCACTTTTCGCTGCGAAGAACGTGCCACCTGCAGAAATTGAGCGTGTATCACTTCTTTTGCGGCAAGCTTTAGCGCATCCCACCACCAAAGAAAAGTTCGCGAATTTTGGCGTTACGCCAGAAGTTACAACGCCTGCTCAGTTGCGCAGCTTTATTCAAACTGAAACGCGCAGGTGGGCAGATGTTGTGAGCAGTCGTGGCATCAAGTTGGAGTAGCCCACTTAAAATCACCTGCTCAAATTTTATTTTTTGCACGTGACATCCATTAAAGACCTTGTTATCCCTTTGCCTCGAACAACGGGCGTTTATATTTTCAGAGGCCTGGGTGAATTGCCTCTTTACATTGGGAAGAGTGTCGACATTCGAAGTCGCGTACAAGCGCACTTCAGAGCAGATAACGAAACTGAAATGATGTCGCAAACGATGCGAATTGATTTCATTGAAACTGCAGGTGAAATCGGTGCGCTTTTATTAGAGTCACAGCTCATCAAACAGCAAACACCGCTTTTTAATATTCGGCTGCGTCGAATTCGGAATCTTTACAGCATTCAACTGCGTTCGGACGCTAAGGGATTGATTCCTGAATTTGTGACTGGCAAGGATTTGCTTGCGGAGACCGTGGATGAACTTTATGGGCTTTTTTCTTCTCGACATTCTGCACAAGCCAAACTTCGAGAGCTTTCCGATCAGTACCGTTTGTGTGCAGGACTTTTGGGTCTTGAGAAACTGAGCGCAAGGGGTTGTTTCGGACTTCAAGTGAAAACATGCTTAGGTGCTTGTGTGGGTCTTGAAGATCGCGCAGTCCATGATGCGCGATGGAAATCAGCGCTGGCCGATATGAAAGTTCATGCATGGCCATTTCATGGGATGGTTGAATTGATTGAGCAGAAGGGTGCTTGGATTCAGCGTCATCGCATTCAGAATTGGCGCTACTTGGGCACCCAATGTTCCCATTCCAAACCGTACCCAGTGAGTGTTCAAAAATCTTTTGATTTGGACACCTACAAAATTTTGGTGAAACCCATCATGTTGGGCCAGGCCCGGATTGAATTCGCTGAATTTGGCCTCAATGAAGTAAATTAATGTTGAGCTGACCCCAATAACTGACCCCAACGTCTGAAGTATTGGACAATAGAGCCCATTACTTTCTGTTTGGTATTTCAGCGCTATGGCAATTCAATGGTTTCCCGGTCACATGC
>Ga0214919_10001991_pt1 | contig 32679 bp, 20 predicted proteins | sample LL1503_MetaG_FD_177994 | JGI IMG/M metagenome (GOLD analysis project Ga0214919, IMG submission 177994) | Freshwater microbial communities from Lake Lanier, Atlanta, Georgia, United States - LL-1503 | ecosystem: Environmental > Aquatic > Freshwater > Lake | place: USA: Georgia | collected... | reverse complement strand
ATGAGTGAAACAAAAGTAATAGGAATTGATTTAGGTGCTACGAATATTCGTGCAGGGGTAGTGCATGACGGTATTATCAAAAACATTCAAAGCAAAAGAATTAAAAGCGCCGGCACTGTTGAGGAAGTATTGGTAGATTTTTACGAATTGATAGACGAACTATTAGATAAAGAGGTGGTAGCCATTGGTATTGGAGTGCCTAGTGTAGTTGATTTGGAAAAAGGTATTGTTTATGATGTGCAACACATTCCTTCATGGAAAGAAGTGCCCTTAAAAGAAATTTTAGAAACAAAATATAAGATTCCTGTTTTTGTAAATAACGATGCGAATTGTTTTGCTTTAGGAGAATTTCATTTTGGCAAAGGAAAGCCTAACATGATTGGCGTTACTATTGGCACTGGTTTAGGCGCTGGCGTGATTGTAAATAAACATTTATTGGCAGGACCTAATTGTGGAGCAGGGGAGTTTGGTATGGTAGATTATTTAGAACATAATTATGAATATTACGCAAGCGGTCAATATTTTTCTCATATCTATCATTTAAACGGCGAAGAAGTTTTTGAACGCGCTAAAGCAGGAGATAAAATTGCGCAACAATATTATGCAGAAATGGGCACTCACTTAGGCAATGCTATAAAACTAATCATGTATACTTTTGATGCTTCCTATATTGTTTTTGGTGGATCAGTAAGACATGCTTATCCTTATTTTGAAAAAAATATGTGGGAGCGCATTAACACTTTTGCCTATGGACATTCTGTAGCCAATTTAAAAATTGAATTATCTGATTTAGAGAATGCAGGAATTTTAGGAGCGGCTGGTTTATACCTTGATCAGTTATAATTAGATTGTAATTATTTAGCTTAATGCTGCTGCCGCAGCTTCATCTAAATAAATAGTACAATTAGGATGGTTTCTTAATAAGCTTGCTGGTACTGCTTCTGATATAGGTCCTTCCATAACTTGTTGTACAATTGCTGCTTTTTTGGCGCCACTCACTACTAATATGATATGCTTTGCTTCTAGTAAAGTTGCAATACCCAAAGTAATACCTTTGGTGAGCGGCTGTGGTTTTTGAAAATACTTTTGACCTACTGCTACCGTTAAAGGGTCAAGATCTATAACATGTGATCTGGTTGCAATAGCAGTATGAGGTTCATTCATTCCAATATGTCCGTTTAAACCTAAACCTAAAATGGCTATTTCTATACCACCCTTTTTTTGAATAAATGTTTCTGTAACTGTACACTCTTGTTCTAAGTTACTTGCTGCGCCATCAAAAAAACAAATTCGATCTGCTGCAATTTGTAAGGGTGTAAAAAGTTCTCGGTTTAAATGGTATCGGCAACTTCCTTCATCATTGCCATTAAGTCCCACCCATTCATCTAAGCCCAAAAATGACCAAGAACTAATATCGAGTGTTTTATTGTTAACACTCGCAACGATGTTCTTATAAATACCTGCTGGGGAATCGCCAGAAGCTACACAAATCAAAGGTGTTGGGGCAGTTGACATTATTTCAGCAATAGCCTTTGTTGCTTTTGTTGAAAGGGCTTCGTAATTATTTGATACAATTATTTCCATAGGTTTATTTATAACTTTAATTCACCCCATCCTTTGCGGTATTCTCTTTTAATAAATTGATTCGCTGCATCAAAATTGGTGACCTTCATATTTTCTCCATCCCATTGTAAGGCCTTGTATCTCCCGCTAAACTTATAGCCCTCCATATTTCCATAAACAGGATCATTTCTTTTTATTTTTTCACGCAGATTAAAACTGCGTAATAATAAATTACCTAATAAAACTGTTTCTGTTAATGGGCCTGCATAGCCTACAAAAGGAGAATCTACTTCCATATTGCCATAACCAGCAATACTTGCATCTACCCATTGCCACCAATGTCCATCCATATCACCTTTTACCCTTGCATATTTTTTGGGAACATTTACATCTTTATTTAAACTCAATGGTAATAATCTGGGATGACTTCCGCCCCAACCACATGCAACCTTACCTTTGGTTCCTATAAATAAGGTGGCGCCTTCAAAATCATTTTCACCTGGCCAATCACCTAGTGCGTCGTTAAAATTTATAGCTGGATCTAATTCATTCACACGCTCTGGTGTGATGCCACCATCCATCCAAAATAAATCTAAGTCCTTGCCATTTTTTTGTTTGAACTTAAATTTTAAAGAACTTGATATGGGTCCACTTTCAGGATAGACGGCTTCTTTAAATATGCCACTGTATACGGTACTGGCGCTTCCTGATATTTCTGTTGGATAACCAAGTTCTAATAATTTAAAGGGCGGCCCGATAATATGACAACCCATATCTCCCAATGCACCTGTTCCAAATTCCCACCAACCTCTCCAATTAAAAGGGACTAAGTTGTCGATGTAATTTGTTTTTTGCGCAGTGCCCAACCATAAATCCCAGTTTAATTCTTTAGGAATAGGCGGCGTTGACTTAGGCCAAGAAATACCTTGTGGCCATACTGGACGGTCGGTCCAACAATATACTTTTTCTATATCCCCAATAAGCCCCGCTTCAAACCATTCGCGCATTGTACGCATACCATCGCAAGAGGCGCCCTGGTCGCCCATTTGAGTAACGACTTTATATTTTTCGGCAGCTTGTGTTAAAATACGCGCCTCATAAATATCATGCGTTAATGGTTTTTGTAGATACAAATGTTTTTTTAATTGCATTGCACTTAATCCCACTAAAGCATGATTGTGATCGGGTATGGCAACAGTGACTGCATCAAAATGTTTACTTTCTTTGTCAAACATTTCTCTCCAATCCTGATAAAATTTTGCTTTTGGAAATTGTTTTCTTTTGGAAGCAGCTGGTCTTTCATCTACATCACATAAAAACGCAATATTGGTATTCTTATTAGGTGTATTGGCTAAATGTTGAATATCATTATCTCCTTCACCGCCACAGCCAATCGCTGCAATATTTAATTTATCACTAGGTGCAACATAACCAACACCCCCTAAAACATTTCTAGGAACAATGTAAAAACCGGCAGTAGCCATCGCGGCTTTTTTGATAAAATCGGCACGTCCTAATTTATTTTTTTTCATTGCTTTATAAATTGTAAAATGATTGCTGGTTATTTGAATTCAATTAATTATTTTTTACTTTAGTGGTTTTCTTGGTTAGCGGTTTTATCGATACTTCTTTAAAATAAACCACATCTTCATCGCCATGATTTTGTAATCCTATATATCCTTCATTAGGTCTTATGCCTGGGAAAGGTTCAAAATCAAATTTACGTGGTGGAGTGGGTTGTCCTTCGATATAGTCGGTTACTTTTTCACCATTTAAAAATACAATAGTGTGTGGGCCATCTAATGTTATTTCTAATGTATTCCAATCTGGGCCTGGTTTTCCAGGCTTCGACAATGGCTTAGTCATGGCATATAAAGTACCACTTATATGAAATTCATCTTCATCAGAAGTTTCTGGATGATTGTCTATTTGTACTTCATAACCATAATACACCGGCATCCACTCTTCCTTAGGTTCAATAGGAATTCTAATAAATACGCCTGCATTACTATTAAACTTTTGCATTTTATAGACGACTCTAATGACACAATTCCCTACTTTCCCCCCTGTCCAATATAATAATCCCATCCCGCCTTTACTTGCTAATAATCCATCTTCTACAAAACGACTGCCACCTCCAACATGTTTCCAGCCAGTTAAATCTTTTCCGTTAAAAAGTTGTTTCCAATCTTTGTCTTCTGTTTTTGTTTGCGCAACTCCATTTATAACATTACTTATATATATTAAAGCTACAAGCAACAATTTAAGGTAATGAGATCTTTTGATTTTATGATTCATTTTTTATATATAATTAGACTAGGTAAGTTACAAAAAAAGCAAGTATTGAAAAAATAGAATAATGCTTTATATTGTGCCTATCATCAAAAGCCAGATTTGGCAATATGGGTGCACATGAGGAATACTTTTTATTTATTATTGCTACTTTGCGGATCATTGTATTCTAAAGCACAAACTAGACAGGTTCAATATGGACAACAATCTTGGCTCGATTATTTAAATCAAAATAGATACTCTAATCACTGGGGTTCTTGGATTGACTTACAACTTAAATTAACAGATAACTATTTCAAATCTGAATTAGCCACCGAAACAGCTTTAGGGGCCAGCTATTATACCAAAAAGAATTTAAAATTAATGGGCGCTTTAACCTATGTGGATCAAATACATCAAGGGACAAATAATTTTCATCTTATTGAATATCGCCCCTGGCAAATGGTTCAATTTAATACAGAAACACATCATACAAAAACATTACAATGGATAAGATTAGAAGAAAGGTATAGGCAAACAGCTATCAATGATGCGCCAAGCACTGATTACGATATGAACTTTCGATTGAGGTATTATTATTTATCAAACATGCCTTTAACAAAGCATCATTTTCAAAAAGGGAGTCTTTCTTTTGTAGTTTCTGAGGAAGTGTATTTTAATTTTGGTAAAAATATAGTTTACAATACATTTGATCAAAACAGATTCTCGGCCGGGTTTTATTATTATATAAATAATGATAATATTTTCCAATTTGGTTATACAAATGTCTTTCAACAACTAAATCAGAAAAATAAATTTACTAATTTAGATGTGATAAGGCTATCTATATTTAATAATATAGATTTTAGAAAGTCAAAACATTAATTTTTTAAAGTGCTTTCAAAAACTTCACGCTTCCTTCCAAAGTAGTGGGGTCTGATTCCAATTCAACAAAAACCCATTTTAATCCTCCTACTTTAGCGGCATCAAAAAATTCTTTCCAGTCTACCATTCCATTATCACCCAATACGATTTGTTTGTTGTGATCATTTGTTGAATAGTCTTGTAGATGTGCAGATATAAAGCGTCCAGGAAATTTACGGAAATAATCTGCAGCCTTGTACCCCAATTGAATTGCGGCTACTTGGAATTGCATTTTTACATAGGCTGGATCTAATTGTTCTAAGATAATATCATAATCGGGTATGCCATCTTTTTTCTGCATAAACTCTCCATTATGATTATGGTAACCAGCTACAAAACCTGCACTAGTAATTTTTTCTCCAATTTTATTTAAGGTATCGCATTGCTTTTTTAGATCATCCATCGTTTTTCCATACAATCCTCCAGAACAAACCATATGTTTTAATCCTAAATCATGAGCAAATTCAATACGGTTGTCTAAATTTTTTACTAATTCATTCCAAGTGAAATGGGTGCTATAACAATCCAGACCTGAATCGCTCACAATAGTTTTTAATTCTTTGCCTGAGTATTTTGTGAGGGCACTAAAAAAGCCGGGTGCATAACCAGATGGCGAACACATTTCAACATGCTTGTATCCTAAATCGTACATGCTTTTTAAGGTGCCTACTACATCTTTGTTTAACTCGTTTCGTAACACAAAGGACTGAAAGCCAATGGGTAGTTTCACCGCTCTACCATATTCCATTGCAAATAATGAATTGGGTAGGTGAGAGAGGATACCAACTGCAGCTAAACTAGCCGCGCTATTTTCAATAAATTTTCTTCTGTTCATAAAAGTAAAGTTTATAAATGATGACTAAAAGGTAAGATATTTTATCTAATTTTAAAGAGGGTCTCTCTTTTTTCTTTCCAGTCTTCTTAATTATTTACACACTCTTAAATGAAACGATTATGGCCAAGAAATTAAACAGAAGAAAATTTATCGGTAATACAGTAGCAGCCTCTATCGCAGCCACTATTGTCCCAAGACATGTACTGGGAGGCAAAGGCTTTGTTGCGCCAAGCGATAAGCTTACCATGGCTTATATAGGCTGTGGTACACAGGGGTTACGTGAATTAAGCGACTTACTTAAAAATCCAAAAGTGCAAATTGTGTCCGTTTGTGATCCTAATAAGTTTAGCACCAATTATCGCGATTGGTCGCCGAATCAAATAAGAAACATAATGCGAGAAACTACGGGTAATTCCAATTGGGGTGCTACACTCAATGGTATACCTGGTGGAAGAGATGTTGGCCAAGAAATGGTGAATCAATATTATGCAAGAACAAATGCAACTAACACGAATAAGGCCTGTACTTCTTATGAAGATTTTAGAGAATTATTAGAAAAGGAAAAAGATTTTGATGCAGTTAAAGTTATGACGCCTGATCATTTACATGGGACGATATCTATTGCGGCAATGAATAAAGGAAAGCATGTGGTAATACATAAACCTATTGCCAACAGAATGTACGAAGCAAGATTAACCATTGACACTGCAAGAAAAACAGGAGTGAGCACGCACTTAATGGCGTATTCAAAAATTCAGGGCAATCAGCATTTAAAAAAAATGTTGGAAGATGGTGTGATAGGTAATTTAAAAGAAATTCATAATTGGTCTAACAGACCTGTGTGGCCCCAGTTTACAAGTAATCCTAAAGAGAGTATGCCCATTCCCGATGGAATGAATTGGGATCTTTGGTTGGGCCCTGTTCCTGACAGACCTTATCATTTAGATTACACTCATATGACGTTTAGAGGTTGGTATGATTTTGGTGGCGGTACTATTGCTGACATGGGTCATTATAGTTTATGGCCATTGTTTTTAACGTTGGGAATTGACACGCCTCCTACTAGCGCAGAAGCTTGCGGTACAACCAATCGTGAAATTGTAAATCAAGTAAGCCAAGGCATTAAAAATGATGTGGCCTTTCCTTATAGTTCTATGGTGCGATTTAAATTTCCTGCACAAAAAACTTTACCGGCATTTGATTTATTTTGGTATGATGGCGGTATGCGTCCAGCAATTCCTGATGAAGTAGAAAATGTAAATGCAGCCTTGCCAGTAGAAGGGATGATGTTTGTGGGGGATAAAGGAAAAATTCTAGCAGGATTTAATTGTGAAAACCCAACTTTGATTCCAGATGCTAAGATGGTAGCCTATATGAAAGATAAAACGAGAGCTGCTGAAATAAGAGAAGCACCTAATGATATTTGGATTGATGCATTTATGAATAAACAAGAATCTCCAGGTAGTTTCTTAAAAGCAAATGCGATTACAGAAACCATTTTATTAGGAGGTGTTGCTTTAAGAACGGGTAAGCGTATTTATTACGATAGCGAAAACATGAAAATTACCAATAACGCCGCCGCTAATAAATATTTTTACAGAGAATATAGAAAGGGTTGGGAGTTGTAGTGTTTATGTTATAAATAAAGCTAAATTATGACTATAAAGTTGTAGATATTCAATAAATTTACAATACCCCCAAAGGCAACAAATTTAACTTTTTTATAAAAATATTTGTATGCTAAAACGCTTCGTTTTTTTTACAATTTTACTTTTGATCATCAATAATTGTGCTTTTTCACAGTCTTTAATTGATTTTTCAAAGTATAAAATAAGTATGTTGTCCAAAAATCAAAAGCAAAATTGTTCTTCTTGGAGAATTACTATACCTATAGATTTAAATAAAGATGGACTCATTGATTTTGTCACCACTGGTGATGACATGGGACCATGCTCTACCAATGGTGAAATTACATATTTAAATTTCTTTGAAAATGACGGGCTTGATAATTTTATAGAAAAAACCACAAAATATGCAAAAGACAGTTTGTGGTCAATTCGGCCTACATGGTATTTAGTTGAAGACTTTAATGGAGACGGGAAAAAAGATATTTTTATTACAGGTGAGCAAATTCATGGCCAGTGGAATAACAACTATTTAAAAGCGTATCCATTTTTAAAACCAGGCGTAGATATAGATACTAGTAATAACTTTTCTTTTGTTCAAAGGCGCCATCATATTTATTTATCACAATCTGATGGGACTTTTAAAGACAGCCCTGACTTTTTACAAGGTATGAGATTAGGTTCAACATTTGGTATCACTGCAATTGATTATAACAAAGATGGTTATATGGATTTAGTGAATGCAGTTCAGCAATTTAGTAATAATGACAAAGTATTGCCAAGTGGTTGGGATGTTGAAATATATTTAAATAATAGTGGCAAATCAATGACAAGAAAGACACCTTTTACAGTCAGAGGGGCAATTGATGCTAATAATAATATTTTTAATAAGTCAAGAATAGATAGTATAGGAGGCAACTCCGAAGGTCCTGAAAATATCAAGCTTTACGATGTTAATAATGACGGTTATCTTGATATGATATTTAATGATAGAGATGGGAATGCATTATGCATGTTGTCACAAAAAAAAGAACTCGATCTTTATTCACCAGTTATTAAATTTGACGATTATCAAACAAATGGATTATTAATAAATATGCCTGGGTCTAAAATTGGAATAAGAGGCTTTTATTTAGTAGATATTAAAAATAACGGAACACAGCAATTGATTGAATATTGGGCAAATGGCGATGGTGATTATCAGCCCGGCAAAAAATTATATCAACTAATTAAAGTTTTTGAAATAAAAGATGGCAGTTTTGTTGATGCGACTAGTACCTATTTTAATTTAAATGAGAATATTAATAAAACGTATGGGTTTAGCACTTTGAATTTAATTGATATTGATAACGATGGTTTTATTGATTTATTTCCAAATGGGTTTAATCAAGATGGAAAAGGTTTTCAAGGTTTTAACGGAAGTGATTCAACAATGTATTACAAAAATGTAAATGGGAAATTCTCATTAAAATCAATGGGGTTAAAGTATTATTTTAAGGAATTCAAAGAACTCGCAGATTCAATGAAAGTTTTTGACCCATTACATAAATTTTCAATAGCAAATAATCTTATTCCAATTAATACCGGAAAGTCTAATAAACTTATATTTTATTCATATGGAACCGAGCCAGGTATTGAGAGATCTAGTCAAAATTTTCCAAATGATAATTTGTTAAATAAAGAAAAACAAGTATACAATGATAGCCTAAGTACTTATTTTAAAGGGTTTATTTTAGCACTAGACAAAGGTCCAGATACTGACAATGATGGCATATCGGATATTGACGACAATTGTAAAAACATATATAATCCTATTCAAGAGGATTTGGATAACAATAAAGTAGGAGATGCTTGTGAGTGGAGTCCCATTTTACTGCAAAAATACATTTCAATTTTACAAGATGTTGATTCCACATATACTATTCCTATCTCAAACTTTTTATTAGATAATACTTTACCTTATGTGAGTTTTGGTGATGGAGAGTATAAGAATTATATGACTATTGCTAATAATAAAATTAATATCAAATCAAATTTTAAATCAAACACAAAAGATTTTTTTAGAATACCAGTTACTTATAATAAAAATTCAACTACAATAATTGATTCTATTACAATATATATAATCAGATATTTAAATTGGACAAAGAATACAGGTAAACTCCAGAACGGATATATCCCTTATTATTACGAGAGTTATAGTAATGGAGAAAATGGTTTATCCAATGTAAAATTTGGACCCAATCAATATTTCACACCTGCTAATCAAAGCAATTTTGTAATACAGGATATTGATAAAAATGGCATTAATGATATTATTGCACAAAGTGTTCAGTTGGCATATCCTCCAATAAGTGATACTTCTAAAAGAGGGGATAAATTTAATATACAAAGAATAGGAATACCAATCTATATTAAATTTGATAGCAATTTCAATGCAACATATTATCATGAAAATTTTAGAAATCCAGATGTTTTATGGCATCAACCAGACTTTTTTGCTCAAGTAGATCTAAATAATGATGGTAAAAAGGAAATTATAAATTTAGGCGAGCATTATCATACTGATTATTTCTTAGGTGAGCAAGATACTGCATTGCCCAAGAATAAATTAGGTAAAGATGTTTTAAAATATCTTGGCATGATTGAGAATAGAGATTATAATCAACAAACTGCCGGAAAACTAAGTCGATATTATACAATTGAAAATGGCAGGTTAAAAGATCAGAAAGATAAATATGATTACTCGGCTTTAAATTCTGGTCCAACAGATTTTCCACGAATTTCTAATTCTAAATTTGTTTCAATTTTTGGAAGTGCTTTTGGTGATATTGACAATGATGGCGATATTGATTACATTCAATCTGTTCAAGTTGATGGATGGAATGTTGATATTCTAATTAATGATGGTAAAGGAAATTTCAAATATAAAAGAGTTAATACCGAACAGTACAACTATAAAACAAATCCTGAAGGCGAAAATATATTAGTTGATATAAATGGTGATGGCTATTTAGATTATTTCTTTGGAGGTACAAAGCTTACTAATAACAATCAGGATGAAAATGGGCTCGGTTATATTTTAAATGATAAAAAAGGTGGATTTAAAATTGATTCAGTAAATTTTGTAGGCAATTTTGGTAGTACCATAGTAAGTCCAAAATATATGTTTACTGATGATCTTGATAAAGATGGTAAAAAAGAAATTATTATATATAGATCTACCGGCTTGGGTTCTGGTGGTAATGGTACAGCCAATCAAGATTTTATTGATGACATATTAATTCTTACAATTGATAAAGGGAAAATTATAAATAATACTAATAATTTTATAGATACATTAAGTAGAAGTAAAATGTATGCGCAAAGCTCTTTTTTATATTATCAAGATTTAGACGGAGATAAAATTAAAGACCTCTTTGTAAGATATGAAGTTGATTCTGCCATTATTAAATCTTATAGCCCGTTTTATGGTTATTGGGAAAAAAATTATAATGGTTTTTCTTATTTTAAAGGCTCAAAGGAAGGTAAATTTAAATATACAAGATTAGGTAAGTTTGTTTTACAAGATGGTTTTAAAAATTGGTATAGCCCTTCTGAATTTTCTGGAATCCTTTCAAATGATTTTCAACCTGCTGATTTAGATAATGATGGAACTGCAGAGTTGATACATCAACCGACAGGCGGATCGAATATGATTATATTTAAATTACATAATTGTAATCCGCCAAAACCAATTTTCACTTCCACTAGGATTTCCTTTCCTATTGGAGATTCATTGAAATTAACTGTCTCTAATATATATAAAGGAGATACATTAAAGTGGTATTATGGGTCAAAAACCGATTTTACTAATGTGAGTAGTAAAACATTTACTGATAGTACAAAGTTATTCGTAACAAGAACGGATAGTTTGGGTTGTGTAATTTCTTCAGATACTATAAAAATTTCAACATATTTAAAACAACAGATTACAACAAAGTTTAGGACCTTTAAGTTCAATCTGAGTTCGTATAAAGATGCTGCCCCGAATATTGGCCAAAAAATGCATCAAGCAATTTGTCAAACTGTTTTGTATTATGTTAATGGAATAGAGCATATTGTTACAATACCTGTTGATTCAGTAGCTAATGCCCCCATACATTTTATAAATAAAAATGGAAATTGGGAACTTCAATCGTTTTATCCAAATTTTAAAATGGATGGAGCAAGAAATTATTCATTTATAGATACATTAGGAAATTTTGCTTATTCAAACCATGGTAGTGAAGTACCAAAACCATGGCCACTTGGAGATGTTGTACTTGTAAATACAATAAATGATACTTTAAAATGGACAAAAGCCAACACTGTTAAGGCTTTTTACCACTCTGTTGGAACCGGCGATTTAAATGGAGATGGGCTGACAGATCTTGTTGGGCTTCATATGCAAAGTAATTATTGGGCAGACAACTTACATCCATTCTTACAAAATGCAAATGGTACTTTTAGTGAAGGACGCAATGTTATTTCTGCTGAAGTAGGGGCTCGTAGAAATAGTTCTGGTGCAGTTTTAGTAACAGACTTATTAGGAGATGCTAAACCAGAAATAGTAAGAGGTAGTTATGGATTCACAGGTGCTAATGGGGAAGCTAGATATGCTTTTGAAATTTTGGGTTTTGATAAACAAAGTAACCAGTATATAAAAGTGTATGAGCCCAAAAATTTAGGTGTTTTTACTGATATAGTCAATGGGGGCCAAGGCGCTACTTCTATTAAAAGTGCAGATTTTGATCATAATGGGTTCCAAGATCTAATTATATGTTCTGAGGGGTCATTGCCTAATTCTTCAACTAAAGGGGCTTCTATGATTCAAATTTGGTTAAATAATGGCAAGGGGGAATTTATACCTGATCAGTACATAATAAATAACGCGGATGATTCTTTAAATATTAGAGAGTTTGAAGTGGCAGATATAGACAAGGATGGTTGGCCAGATATTGTAATGCATGGCATTGGAGGTGCTTTATATAGGGGACTTGTTCCAAATAGCAAGTATGGAACTTATTTTAAAATCAACAATTTAATTTGGAAAAACAATAGAGGCGTATTCGACATTTTACCTAATCAATTAAATGTTTATGATTCAACCAATATTGAATTAATTGGGAATAGCAATTTTTTAAAGGGGTTCATGGTAAATGGGAAATTAAAATTTGTTGGATTTGAAAACGTAGATGCAAATAATCAAACTAAGCTTTATGAAATCACCGTTAATTTTTGCAATAACCTTATCAAACCCACTTTCAGTAATTCTAAATACTCCTTCTGCGTTGGCGACTCATTAAAACTTACTGTGTCAAATATAAATAAAGGTGATACTTTAAAATGGTACTATGGAACGAAGAGTGATTTAACTAATGTAAGCAGTAAAATATTTGCTGATAGTACTAAATTATTTGTTACAAGAACTGATAGTGCTGGATGTATTATTTCATCAGATACAATCCAGATAAAAAAATATGGCATACCTAGTGCTCCATCGATTTCAAGAGATACTTCTAATTATTTATCTTCTGGGGTTGCTAACACTACCTGGTATAAAGATGGAACTACTATTGCAGATACTACTCAAAAGTATAAACCCACTGATCCTGGCTCCTACTCGGCAAAAACAACAAAAGATGGTTGTACGAGTGCAATGAGTGTTGCTTATTATTATTTAGTAACAGATATTGTTAACCTAAGTAAAGATGAATTTATAAAGCTAGCACCTAATCCATTTATCAATCAACTCAATTTTGATTTTGTAGTCAAAGGGTATCAAAAATTAAACATCGAAGTATTTGATTTAGCAACAGGAGCTAAAGTGGCAAGTAAGCAAAATCTTACTCCTGGGAATTCGATATATTTAGGTCAATTAGCAGCAGGCACCTATGTAATAAAAGTTAGTTCTAATGATAATAAAATAGTGCATCAATTTAAAATGGTAAAACTTTAGTGAGTACTTTCGAAAAAGCCTTCCCGATAAAATCGAGAAGGCTTTTTAGGGGCTATAGGGGGATGGGGCCCTATATTGCATTTATCCCCGAGATTTTAAGCAAAACCGTAATGCTTATATTTTTGCCGTGAAGCGAAATCCGATTTTTTATTCACTTTCTATAAAGAAATAGCCCCCCATTTTTTTATTCAATTATTTTATTTCTTTTTTGATTTTTTTACTTGTAAGTTTAATACATGAAATATTTCAAAATATTATATGTACAGGTTTTAATCGGCATTATTTTAGGTATAGTGGTGGGCTTGTTATTTCCTGCATTTTTTCAAACAGGAAAAATAATTAGTGACATTTTTATTAGCCTAATAAAAATGGTTATTGCGCCAATTATATTTTTCACAGTTGTGTTAGGTATTACTGGAGCTGGCAATATGAACAAAGTAGGAAGGGTTGGAGGAAAAGGGATCCTTTACTTTGAGATTGTATCTACCATTGCTTTATTTATTGGTTTAGTTATTGGCACGTTTATTCAGCCTGGCAAGGGTGTTGTTTTAGCAAACGTGAATAAAGATAAAGTTGCAGCTTATGTAGATCAAGGAAAACAAATGAATTGGGTAGAATTTTTTACGCATATTGTTCCTGATAATATCATTGCAGCATTTGCTAAAGGAGATATTATTCAGATTTTATTTTTCAGTATTTTTTTCGCAGTTGGCTTAATGATGATGAAGAAAGGTAATGAGGGAATTATCAATACATTTGGCGTAATCAATAAAGCCTTATTTAATATTTTACATATTGTCATGAAACTCAGTCCTATTGGGGCTTTTGGCGGTATGGCGTATACAATGGGTAAATTCGGTGTAGGCAGTTTATTGGTATTAGGAAAGTTCATGCTCACCTTTTATATTACTGTTTTAATTTTTATCTTTTTGATTCTTAATGGGATTATGCGCTACTATGGATTTAGTTTAATTAAATTATTAAAATATCTAAAAGAAGAAATTTTTATTGTAATCGGCGCAAGTAGTAGCGAAGCCGTTTTGCCTTCAGTGATGGAAAAATTAGAACAAGCCGGATGTGAAAAATCTGTAGTAGGTTTAATTATTCCAACAGGATATAGTTTCAACTTAGACGGCACCTCTATCTATTTAAGTATGGCGATCATATTTTTAGCTCAAGTATTTAATGTTGAATTTTCTATTTCACAACAGTTAACCATTTTTGGAATTTTATTAATTACAAGCAAAGGAGCTGCGGGTGTTACAGGAAGTGGATTTATTGTTTTAGCTTCTACTTTAGCAGCCATTAAAGTAATCCCACTTGAAGGTCTTGCCCTGCTCATTGGGGTAGATCGTTTTATGAGTGAAGCAAGGTCGGTTACCAATTTTATTGGTAACGCAGTGGCTACTGTGGTTATTTCTAAACATGAAAAGGCTATAGATATGGATACATTTAAGAAAGTGGTAGGTGTTTAATTAAAACAAAAAATATTGAAACTATCAGCACAAGAATTATTGTACCACCAAAGCAAAGTTGCTTATTATAGGGATGAGCAGTCCTATAAGCACCTATTTTTATATTTTCATCCAGTTTTATTTAGGTTTTCATTTAATATTCTTGGAGACAAATCAATTAGTGAAGAAATTGTCTCAGACACTATGTTAAAAATTTGGGAGATGGGTAATAAGCTGTCTCAAATTCAACATTTGAAACTATTCCTAATAACAACGGTTAAAAATGCCTGTTTTACCTATCTAAGTTCAAAAAAATACCAACAATCATTAAGCGATTCTATTGATAATGAAGAATTTAGTAGCAATGCAGCGAATCCAGAGCAACTTTATATTTATTCAGAAGTTAATCAAAGAGTTAATAAAGTGATCGCTTCCTTGCCTATGAAGTGTCAAATGGTATTTAGGTTGATCAAAGAGGAAGGGTTAAGCTATAAAGAAGTCTCAAAAGTGCTTGAAATCTCTCAAAATACAATTGAAACACATATGAGGATTGCTTTGAGGAAAATTAGAATGGACCTTCAGCATTTTTTAAAATAGGTACAAATAATCAAATTTGATAAATAAATGGATTTGTCTTCACGGCAAGGCCTCATAATTTAGTCTTAGTATAGTATACTCATGAATAAACAAACAGAACAATATTTTTTTGACTTGCTAAGCTTAAAGCTTTCTGGTGATGCCACTGAATCGCAGTTGGCAGAAATTTCAACTATTTTAACCGCAAATCCTTCTTTGCAGTACTTATACGACCAAATGATTGAGCCCGTTTACTGTGACAAGGAAGCTGCATCTAAAGCAGATCAAGCATATGCGACTCATTTTGTTAAAATGCAATTGGCAGGAATGTTTGAATCGTCAAATGACAATATTTTTGAGCCTCAGGTAGCGAAATCATCTAGTTTTTCCAAAAGGAAACTTGCTTTAATAAGTATTGCAGCGTGTGTATTTACTGCCTTCTTTATCAATTATTCTCTTCGTTTAGATAAAAGTGTTATTAAACAAAATGATAACTCTTTTGTAAATGAAGTCGTAACTAAAAGAGGCTCAAAGTCTTCTATCAAATTACCAGATGGCACCATCGTTCGTTTAAATACTGACAGTAGATTAACCTATTTAACTTTTGCCGCAGGTAAAACTAGAGAAGTTACCCTTGTTGGGGAGGCCTATTTTGATGTGGCACATGATAGCTCAAGGCCATTTATAATTCATACAGGCAAGATTAATATTAAAGTGCTTGGCACTTCTTTCAATGTTCGAAATTATCCTCAAGATAAAGAATTGGAGACCTCATTAATTAAAGGTAAGATTGAAGTTTCGCTAAAATCAAGACCCGAGGATATCATTATTTTAAAGCCAACTGAAAAATTAATTATTGCAAAAGAGCAAGATGAACTTCATACGCAAGCAAAGGTTACAAATAGCAATGACAATAAGGTAGTATTGACTACCATAACCTATTTGAGGCATGATAGTTTAGTAGCTGAAACCTCTTGGTTAAATGACAAATTAGTATTTGTGAATCAACCACTCGAAAAAATTGCCATTGAATTAGAAAGAAAATATGCAATTAATATCACTTTCAAAGAAGAGAAAGTAAAGCATTATAGATATACTGGTGTATTTGAAAATGTGAGTTTAGAAAAAGTATTTCAATTAATAAAATATTCGAAAAATATTAACTATAAAATAGACGATAAAAATATTGTAATTGAATAAAAATTTAAAAATTCCTAGGAATTACTTATTTGATTACAAAGTTGACGGTAATAATTTTTATAACAATGGATTTAATTTGCTTATCAATAACCAATAAAAGAAAACCTATGGAAAAAAAAGTACTTTTTCCAATTGCCAATCATTTTTTCTCTTTTACAAGAGGAGTTAAAATTGGATTTTTATTAATTATCATTTCTATTCAGCTTTCTGCGAAAAACTTTGCACAGCAAAAAATAACGTTGGATTCGGAAAGAGCTGATATCCAAACTGTTTTTAAAATGATTGAAAAACAGTCAACCTATCGCTTTTTTTATAGCAATGATGTATTGCCAGCAAATAAAGAAGTGACAGCTCAGTTTAAAGATGCTTATGTTGAAGTTATCTTGAATAAAATATTAGATGGTATTCCTGTTACATGGAAATTGATAGATGATAAAAACATTGTCATCTCTAATAAAACAAGTAATAATTTTTCAGCTTTATCATCTGCTATAGCTGATACTGTAATTTCTGGGGTTGTTACAGCGTCTGAAGATGGTCAACCACTCAAAGGAGTGAATGTGACAGTCAAAGGTTCTTCGTTTAAAAGTACGACTGATGACAATGGAAAGTATCAAATTAAATTATCTACAGTTAATAACACTTTAATTTTTAGCTATGTTGGCTACTTAAATAAAGAAGTTTTAGCAAGCAAGTCTAGTGATTTAAATGTGGCATTAAAATTAAATTCAAAGTCATTAGATGAAGTGGTAGTTATAGGTTATGGTAAACAAAAAAGAAAAGAAATTACCGGTGCTATTGCTAGTATTAATGAATCACAACTTAAAGAGATTGCTGTAAGTAGTTTTGAGAATGCAATTCAAGGTCGAGTTGCAGGTTTAGAAGTTTCAGTTCCTTCTGGAGAACCTGGTTCGGCTCCAGTTATAAGAATTAGAGGTTCTGCTTCTATTTCAGCAGGAAACGATCCTTTATATGTAATTGATGGTTTGCCCATCTCAAGCAATACGGGTTTGCAACAAAATATAGGACAAAGAACAGAGGCTTACACAGTTCCAAAAATTAATCCATTTACAACTATCAATCCAAATGATATACTTTCTATTGAAGTATTAAAAGACGCTTCTGCGGCAGGTATCTACGGATCAAGAGGTTCTAATGGTGTCATTATGGTCACTACTAAAAAAGGGTTAAAAAATAAAAAACAACTTTCATTCAATGCTTACACGGGTGTTAATGAAGCGATGAATTTACCAGATTTAATGAACTCCGAAGAATTAATACAGTATACTAAAGAAACTAGAAATAATAATTATTTACAAACTAACGACCCGACGAATCCAGCAAGTAAAACATTTAATCCTTTATACGATCCTAACACAAATGCAGGAAGAGGAACGCAAGCTAATTTCTTAATGCCAGACAAATATATCAACTGGGATGGAACCAATACAGATTGGTTAGGCTTAGTCCTTTCAAAAGGCATGGTTTCTAATTATAATTTATCTGTTAGTGGTGGGAAAGATAATATGACCTATTATACTTCAGCTGGATACTATACGGAAGAGGGTACCATCAAAGGTTCTAAATTTGATCGCTATACTTTTAGATCAAATATAGTAGATGAAATTTCCTCAAAATTACAAGTAGGTTCTAGTATAAATATTGCTTTTACAGATAATAATCGTTTACCAGCCAATGGACCTTATTTTGCATTACCTCCAGGGATTATTTATGATGCAATGGTGCACTCGCCAGTGATTAAACCTTATTTGCCTGATGGAAGTATTAATCAGTCTGATAACCAAAATCAACTTGGTGCTTATATGACAACTGCTAATAATCCATTAGCAACAATGGCTGCCATTAAGGAAAATATTCGTAATCTTAGAATTTTCGGTAATAGTTATCTTAAGTATAATATCTTACCTGATTTGTCATTCAAGACTTATATCGGTATTGATCTAGACAATTATCAGCAGTCCTATTATAAAGGTGTTACTTTATTATATAGAGGAGCAACAAAGCCTGATCCATTTGCAAAATCTAGTTCTTCACAAGGATTAAATTGGATTTGGGAAAATACATTGGATTATTCTAAAACAGTTAATGATCACACAATAACACTACTTGCTGGTTATACTGCACAAAAGCAAAATAATGACTTGCAATTTATCCAGGCAAATAGTTTTCCTGATGACCAAGTAACGACCATTAGTGGAGGTATTGTTACTGGAGGATCTGCCACTAAAGAACAATGGACTTTAGTTTCTGCCTTAGCAAGAGCCAATTATTCCTATAAAGACAAATATTTATTGTCTGCATTAATTAGATCTGACAAGTCTTCAAGATTTGGTACTGGTAATCAAACAGGTGTATTCCCATCCATTTCTGCTGGTTGGAGAATAGACCAAGAATCATTTATGTCAAATGTTGAATTTGTGAATGAATTGAAACTTAGAACAAGTTATGGTTATACTGGTAACTTCCAGATTCCTAACTATGGCTCAATTGGTTTACTTAATAACGCCAATTATGTTTTAGGTAATACGCTTATTAATGGTATTGGAAGATCAACCTTAAACAATGACAAATTAAGCTGGGAGTCTAAAAAGCAATTTGATATTGGTTTAGACTTTGGTTTATTTAATGATCGTATTTATGGTGGGTTTGACTATTATAATAGCATTACATCAGATTTATTGTTGAATGTAAATATTGCTTCTTCTGCTGGATTTACAACTGCCTTGACGAATGTAGGAGAGGTTGAAAACAAAGGACTTGAGTTTACTTTAAATACAAGAAATACAGTAGGTAAGTTTCAATGGACAACAGATTTTAATATCAGTGCTAACAGAAATAAAGTTTTAAAACTTGGACCAACTGGAGATCCTATTTTGAGTGTTGGTAGTGCAGGTGATATAAGACATATCACCAGAATTGGAGATCCTGTTGGAAGTTATTATGGCTATCAAGTTGTTGGCGTATATCAAACAATGGATCAAATTAAAGCTGCACCAAAAGATTTATTAGTTGGTGCAGGAGGTGCAAGACCTGGTGATTTACAGTTCAAAGATGTAAATGGTGATGGACAAATCACGCAATTAGATAGAACTACACTTGGAAACTACATGCCTGATTTTACTTATGGTATCACTAATAAATTTAGATATGCCAATTTTGATTTAAGCATCTTTGTGCAAGGCGTAGAGGGTAGAGAAATTCTGAATTTGACCCAAAGGCACCTTTTAAATGGGGAAGCCAATTTTAACTCTTATGCTGAATATAAAAATAGATGGGTATCTGCTGAACAACCAGGTAATGGTAAAATTCCTAGAGGAGATAGTAACTCTGGATTGCATGGTTTTAATATGAGACCATCTTCTTTTCAAGTTGAAGACGGATCTTATGTTAGATTAAGAAATGTAACATTAGGTTTTGAATTCCCTATTAAAGGAGTTTCTAAAAAAGCAAGAGTGTATGCAACTGGTACTAATTTATTGATATGGTCAAAATATTTAGGTTTTAATCCAGAAGTACAACAACAAGCAACGAACAACCTTGTTCCGGGAGAAGATTATGGAGCATATCCAATCTCTAGAACTTTCTTATTAGGATTTAATCTTTCATTTTAATTAAAAAGAATAAATAAACGAATATGAAAAAAAATATATTATATGTCTTATTAATTCTTATACATTCATCATGTAGCAAAGAATTCACTGAATTAACTCCAATTTCTGAAAGAAATATTCAATCTGCCTATAAAACAGAGGCTGATTTTGCTGTTGCAATTAATGGTGTATATGATGCACTTCAATTGAATGGCACGTATGGCAAAACATACTTATTACTTAATGAAATGAGGTCTGATAATACATACAATGGTGGAGGTTGTAATGGTATTGCTGCCTCTCTATGTGAAGTGGAGCTCTTTAAAGAAATTACAACTGCAAATGAACTATCTTCTGCATGGTCAGATTCTTATAAAGGGATTGCACGTTGCAATATCATCCTTGATAAAATTGACGCTTCTGCTGTGCCTGACGCTTTAAAGAAAAGATATAAGGGGGAAGCGCTTTATATTAGATCATTATTGTATTTTAATTTAGCAGTTATTTTTGGTAATATACCATTACAGTTAACTGATGTGGCATCTCCCCAAGATGTAGATTTGAAGCAATACCCTGCAACAGATATATATAATCAGATTATTAAAGATTTAACCCAAGCGGAACCCTTATTGCCTGCAAAATATACTGGTGTAGATATTGGACGCGTAACAAGTGGAGCTGTGAATACATTACTTGGAAAAGTTTCTTTAACCAATGGAGATAAAGCAGCTGCTATTACTGCTTTGAATAAAGTAGTAGATTCTAAAAATTATAGTTTAGCAACTGATTATGCGAAATTATGGGGTGCAGCAAATGAAAATGGCCCAGAATCTATTTTTGAAGTTCAATATAAAACCGGAGGCCAAGGAGAGGGAAGTGGGTATTTTGAATATTTTGCTTCTATTTTAGGTAGATCCGGCGGTGTAGGTGGAGGCAATACTCCTATGACGATGAACCCTGATTTATTGACTGCCTATAAAACAGGTGATTTACGTTATGCAAAATCTATATATACAAATAAAAAAACACCAGATACAACGTACTCTTTAAAATATATTTCTACTCAAACCACCACATTTGATGGTGATAATAATTGGTATGTTTCAAGATATGCAGATGTATTATTAATGTTAGCGGAAGCTTTAGGAGAATCTACACAATCTTATACGTATATCAATCAGGTTAGAGCTAGAGCTGGCTTACCTGCTATTAGTGCTACTACTCCTGGTACTTTTGCACAGAAATTATTAGATGAGCGAAGAGTAGAATTTGCTTTAGAAAATCAACGTTGGCAAGATTTATTGAGATTTGGTGTAGCCAAATCTGTAATGGCAGCTCAATTAAGTATACCAGAATCTAGTGTTCGACTACTATTTGCAATTCCCCAAAAAGAAATTGATGTATCAAACGGAAAATTAGTTCAAAATCCAGGCTTATAATTAATAATAATAAAAATATCTACAATGAAAAAAGTTTTAATTGCTATCGTATCATTCATTTTTGTTTTCAATTTGAATTCAAATGCACAAACAACTACAGATAAAAGAATTAGAGTCATAGCTGTTTTTGCACACCCAGATGATGCAGATTCTAAAATGGGTGGAACAGCTGCTCTTTTAGCACAAATGGGCGTTGCTGTTAAATTTGTCGCATTAACAAATGGTGACGCTGGTCACTATGCGCAAGGGGGCGGTGTATTAGGAAAGAGAAGAAGAGAAGAAGCACAACGTGCTGCAAAACAATATGGTATCGATGAATATGTTGTACTAAATAATCATGATGGTGAATTATTGCCAGACTTGAATGTTAGATTACAAGTTATTCGTGAGATTAGAAAATGGAATGCTGATGTAGTTTTAGGTTTACGTCCTAATGATTATCATCCTGATCATAGAAATGCAGGTAAGTTAGTAGAAGATGCATCTTATATGGTTGCTGTTCCTAATGTTGCTGCTGATGTTCCTGCATTAAAAAAGAATCCAGTTTTTTTATACATGCAGGATAATTTTAAAAAGCCTAATCCATTTAGTCATGATATTGTAGTGGGTATTGATGAAGTGCTAGATAAAAAAGTAGACGGTTTAAATGAGCACACTTCTCAAATGTATGAGTGGAACCCCTTTATGGCGAATGGCGGTGAAATAGATACTAAAGTGCCAACTGATCCTCAAGAAAGAAAAGCTTGGTTAAAAAGTCGTTGGATGGGAAGAAGCATGAGCCCTGCTCAAAGAGCTGGTTTAGCTAAATGGTATTCTCCTGAAAAAGCTGCTAGTTTTAAATTTGCTGAGTCATTTGAAATAACAGAATATGGCGCACAGCCAACAGAGGCAGATATTAGAAGATTGTTCCCAATGTTGTCCAACAAATAGTTTACATTAATCCAATTCCTAGTCTTAATTTAGTTAAGACTAGGAATTTAAATACTAAAAGTGAAAAAGAACTACCTTATAGTTGGTTTGGTATTGTTGACATTTTTTGTCATTTCTTTTTTGACAAATATCATCGGCCCACTTATTCCTGAGATTATTAATTCTTTTCGCTTAAGTTTAACTTTAGTTTCTTTCCTACCATTTGCTTTCTTTGTTGCTTATGGTTTTATGTCCATACCTGCTGGCATAATGACTGAAAAATTTGGTGGAAAATTTGTTATGCTTTTTGCTTTCGGTATAGCATTTCTAGGTGCCTTACTTTTTGGATTGTATCCAAAATACAATATGGCCATTATTTCTTTGTTTTTAATCGGATCTGGCATGGCAATGCTGCAGGTGGTGATTAATCCACTACTTAGGACGGCTGGCGGGGAAGCAGAGTTTTCTTTTTATTCTTTAATGGGGCAATTATTTTTTGGACTAGCTTCTTTTATTAGTCCGCTTGTGTATACTTATTTATCTCAAAATATGAGCACAAACAATAATACCTTATTTTATTTATTAAACAAAGTGGTTCCTTCAAATTTAACATGGGTTTCCTTTTATTGGTTATTTGCCTTTATTTCTTTAATCATGATATTGGTGATTGCTGCGTTCAGCTTTCCAAAGATTGAATTAAAGGAAGACGAAAAGGCGGGTGCCTTTAAAGTCCATATCGAACTATTAAAAAACAAAACAGTATTACTATATTTTTTAGGTATATTTTGTTATGTGGGTTCTGAACAGGGTGTTGCCAATTGGATTTCACAATTTTTATTTACATATCATGGTTATGACTCACAAACCGTAGGTGCTCAAGTAGTTTCTTGGTTTTGGGGTATGATGACGGCAGGAACATTTGTAGGTTTGATTTTAGTTAAATTATTTGATACTAGAAACATCTTGATTCTATTTACTGCATTGGCAATTTTATCTTTAGCCATTGCTTTATTTGGAGGATCTAGTATTACTTTATATGCATTTCCGGCAGTAGGCTTCTTTATTGCAGTAATGTATCCAATTATTATTTCACTAGGCCTTAACTCGGTTTCCACACACCATGGTTCTTTTGCAGGTATCTTAATGACGGGTATTTGTGGAGGCGCGATTATCCCTTTGATAGTAGGTGTGCTGGGAGATCATTATACGCTTAAATATGGTATGCTCTTTTTATTTATCACTTTTGGGTATATTCTTTCTATAGGAATATGGGCCAAGCCTTTAATTAATAACAGTCAAATTAAATAATTTATTCCCATTAATAGGTTCATTTTAAAATTCTACTATGAAAAAAAGCAACTTTTTACTACTATTCATTTGTCAATTTATATTGATAAACAGTTTATTAGCGTCAGAGAAAATTCCTTTAGTGATTGAAAAGAATGTTTCAGGTGCTCCACAATTACTAGGTATACCTTTTCCCAAAGGTAAATTACAAACAAGTAATAAAGTGAGGGTATTAAACTCTATGGGGCAAGAGATTCCTTCTCAAATAACTATCGTAAGCACTTGGGCTCCTATATCAGAAAGTGTAAAGTGGATCTGGGTATTTTTCTTTTCTGAAGCTCAAAATAATTACACACTTGAATTTGGAAATGATGTGGTTCGAAAAGAATTTCCAGGTGACAGAGTAGTAGTAGAAAACAATCAAAGACCAGCAGGAAGGGTTAGAGTTAATACAGGACCTTTACAATTTACGATTAATCGTTTGGGTGGTGGATTTTTGGATAAGGTGCAGCTGGATTTGGATAAAAATGGTTTTGATGACAAAGATGTAATTGCAGAGTCTAGTAAAACTAGAGGAAGCTTTTTAGATATTTTAGATGCCTCAGGCGTTGATACTTCGAACGTTAAAATTACTCATTCTGTATTAGAAAAAGGATCTGGGCCATTACATGCCATCATTAGAGTAGAAGGAAATTATCTTTATAAAAATAAAGATAATAATTCATCACCCTTTATACTGAGAATTCACGCTTATGCTGGTAAGTCTTATATTAAAGTGCTGCATTCAATTATTTATACGGGTGATCCTGATATGCATACTAAAATGGACGGTCAGTATATGTCAATCGCCACTCAAAATAAAAGTATTGTAGATGAGCAAAAATTAAAAGGAGATAAAGGCTGGATGATTCCGAACGATAGAATTGCAGATGCGGGTTTCCAGTTAAATTATAAATTGGATGCAAGCAAGCATTTTCAAACTGGATATTTTAATGGTACCTGGATAAATCCAGGAGCAGAAAACTTGTATGATGCAGAGGTGAATAATCAAAATGTTTCACTTTTACAATCTGGTCCAAATATAAATAGGCTCCCACCAATAAGTACAACTACACCTACAGTTCAATCTAATGGGTTTACAAGTACTTTAAAATTAGGTGGCGCAGAAGTGCTAAACAAAGAAAAAATGTCTGGATGGGTAACACTTACAGATAAAAAGTGGGGTGTAGGAGTAGGCATTCGCAATTTTTTTGAGGAGTATCCAAAGGAAATTGCCATTCAAGGGGACGACAATAAAATATTTAGTTATATATGGTCTCCTAATGTTTCTCCAATGAGTTTTGCAAGAGCAACTGACCAATTTGACAGTGAAATGGTTGGTAATTTTGCACAAGGCCTTGCTAAGACTACTGAAATGGTATACCAATTCTACGATGCCAAAGTAGCACAAGTACAATTGGTAAGTAATTTTAAATATTTTCTTGACCCACCTGTATCACACACCACTCCAGAATGGTATTCGAAAAGTGATGTTTACGGTGAATTTGGAATTAGAACCGAGAAGCATCCCGAACTAGAGCGTAGCTTAGATTATAAGTTTGAGTGGATGAAATTTAATCAAAAGTGGGAGCCATGGTATGGTATGTTGGATTACGGTGATTTTCAAACATATTATGTAAAAGGGAAATGGAACACATGGGATAATAACGAACCTGCAAATGATTATATGTGGTGGCTTGAATTTATGCGTACGGGAAGTAGAGATTATTATTTAACAGCACAAGCAAATAGTCAGCACACGATGGATGTAGATAATATCCATTGGCCAAGTATCCCAAAATATACCGGGGAGACTAATAATACCATTGACTACTTTAATTACAATGATACAGCAACAAGAAGTGCAAGTCCTTATATTGGCATGGGGCGTAGGCATGCAAGCCAACATTTCACATCTTTATTAACTGCTCACGTTTGGGTACAAGGCTGGTTGGCGTCTTATTATTTAACAGGTAATCATAGAGCGCTTGATGTTGCCGAAGAAACAGGTGATTTATATTTAAGAAGAATTTGGGGTCTTTCTGACTTAAGAGGAAGAAGATTGTATTTGTCTGTTTGGAATTTAGCGGAATTATATGATGTAACTAAAAAAGAAAGCTATTTCAAGGAGCTAAAAGACAGAGTGGGAATAATGCTGGAGCTTCAAAAAAATACAGATCAAGGTGGAAATTTAGTGATAGATCGATATGGGTATTCTCAAAACTATATCACACACGGTTTATATAAGTATTTACAAATAACTGGTGATGAAAGTGTAAAAAAAGCTTTAATTACACATGTAACCTTTCAAAGAGATAATCCTTCGATTAATCATCAGATGGAATCTTACTTATCAACCATACATGGGCTAAGTTTAGGTTATAAGTATACGAATGATAAAACATTCTTAACAGAAGCTTTGCTTAGGGCGAAGAATTTAATTACTGATAAATTGCCTATAGAAATTAAGGATTACAAAAACCAAAAAGAATTAGCAGATGCGCTTGATAAAGTTAGTCACTTGCCAGATGATAAGGAAAGTTTTAGAGGAGAAGCCATTTGGAAAATAACGAATGGTTTGAGGATATTTGGATGGACGCACATTTTTGGGATCCCCTATTTAGAGGCGCAACTAGATAAAGCAAATTTGAATACTAAATCAAAATAGAACTTGAAGTTCGGGTTTTACGCAGTAAAGAAACAACTATGGTGTAAAAACCATAGATTGTTTCTTTTTTTTGGCTGTAGGGGGAGGGCTCGAACCTCCATGAGGCAGTTAGCTATAACACAAAGTTCAGTGGTCGACCCTGGTCGTCCCTTGCGGAACGGCTCTATGTTACGTTTATCCCGTGATCCCCACCTCCGAGACAAGGAGGCATGTATTCCAAGATTTCATCACCCCACAGTATTGAAGAACTTATCATTTGAGTGCGGTTATTGTTGTATTTCCCTCATTTGATATATCAAAACTAAGGTAATGGGCAATATGTTGCAAATATTTTAAGTAAATTTATCAAAATATAGAATATTATTAATAAATTGCTATATTATTTAAAATTATATAAATATGGACCCAAAAATTACCCCTAAATTAAACATTGACAAAAGCTTAGATAAGCTCGATTTGCAAATTATTCAAGCCATGATGCAGGATGCGGAAGTTTCCTATGCCGATTTAGGCAAGCAGTTTTTTGTATCGGGTGGTACGATTCACGTGCGTATTAAAAAACTAGAAGAGTTGGGTATTGTGCAAGGCAAACGACTGGCCGTGGATTTAAAAGTATTAGGCTATGACATCATTGCTTTTATTGGTATATACTTAGAGAAGAGTTCTATGTATGATACCGTTGCGTTGGCTTTAAAAAATATTCCGCAGGTAGTTCGTGTAAACTATACAACAGGAAATTATAGCATGTTTGTTGAAATTGTTTGCAAAGACATTCAACAACTTCGTTTTGTACTACATGACGAGCTTCAAAAAATTAAAGGAATTGAGCGTACAGAAACCTTAATTTCTTTAGAGGAAAGTTTTTCTCGTAATGTGAAGATTGTTTAAAATTTCGTTTGTAAATTACATCAAACCTACGCTTATGAAACCCTGTAATCAGCATGATGGCAGAAGGGGCTTTTTAAAAAAATCTGCTTCTATTGCAGTGCTTTATTTTACACCTGCTACTTTAGTTAAAACTTTTGCAATGGATGCAATTGTTCCTTTACCTATTGCCAAAGAAAAATTAGCCATTACCATTAATGGTAAATTAATGAATCTTGAAATTGATGCAAGAACAACACTACTTAATTTATTAAGAGAAGATTTAGCGTATACAGGTACGAAGAAAGGTTGTGAAATGGGACAATGCGGTGCTTGTACTATTCATATCAATGGTAAAAGAACTAAGTCTTGTATTCAATTAGCATTGAATAATCAGAACAATAAAATTACTACTATTGAAGGATTAAGTGAGGGAGAAAAATTACATCCTATGCAAGCCGCCTTCTTAAAAAATGATGCCTTTCAATGCGGCTATTGCACTTCGGGACAAATTATGTCTGCGGTGGCTTGTGTGAGAGAAGGCAATGCAAAAACAAGAAAAAGTATTCAAACCTATATGGATACTAATATTTGCAGATGTGGTGCGTATCAAAACATTGTAGATGCTATTGAAGAAGTAGCTAAATCGGGAGCTAAAATTTAATTCCTTTAATTCAACATTATGAAATCAAATAATAATACAATATTCTGGGAAGATGAGCGTGTAGATGGCGCTGATAAAGTAACAGGTAAAGCCAAGTACACAGCAGAACATAATTTACCCAATATGGCTTATGCTGTATTTGTGACTAGTACTATTGCCAAAGGGACTATTAAAAATGTAGACACTAGCAAAGCCTTAGCAATGCCTGGGGTCTTAGACATTATTTATTATGCCAACTGCCCAGCTGTTCCTGGTTATTCAACGAATGCTGCAGAAAGACCCAAAAATGTTACGGAGTGGAGAGGGTATAAAGCTTTAAATGATAATAAAGTACGTTTCTTTGGTCAACCAATAGCTTTAGTGGTTGCGGATAGTTTTGAAAATGCCAATGCAGCTATTCGTTTTGTGAAAGCAGAATATGAAGTAGAAAAATTTGAAACTAATTTTGATAAAGCAAGATTAGAGCCTGCTAATTTAAAAGCACCTATTAATTATAAGAGAGGTACGGAGAAGAAATTTAAAGAAGCTGTTGCCTTTGTGGAAGCTGAATATAATATTCCTATTGAAGTACATAATGCCATGGAACTATTTGCTACCATTGCATATTGGGAAGGGGAGGATAAGATTACTTTATATGATAAAACACAGGGACCAAAAAGTACACAATCAACTATTGCTAAAACTTTTGGTCTATCAGATAAAAATGTTAGAGTCATTGCTGAAAATGTAGGAGGTGGCTTTGGAAGTGGATTAAGAAGTTGGCCGCATGTAGTGGCAGCTTGTATTGCTTCAAAAAAATTAAATCGTCCTATTAAGTTAGTACTTACGCGTCCTCAAATGTTTAGCATGGTGGGGTATCGTCCGCAGTCTTGGCAAAAAATTGGATTGGGAGCAGATGCCGCAGGAAATTTTATAGGCATTTCACATGAAGCCATTAGTAATACTTCTAGATACGAAGATTTTAGAGAAGGGATTGTAGAAGCTTCTAAATTTTTATATGCTTGCGAAAATGTGGATACTAAATATAGTATTCTTCCCTTAGACTTAAGTACACCTATATGGATGCGAGGTCCTGGTGAAGCAACGGGTTGCTTTGCATTAGAAAGTGCTATTGATGAACTTTCCTATAAATTAAAGATGGATCCCATTCAATTAAGAATTAAAAATTTTACGGCTATTAATCCTGAAAATAAATTACCCTTCTCTGATATTAATATCAAAGATTGTTATGCCTATGGCATGGAAAAAATAGGATGGAAAAATCGTGCAATGGTACCTGGCACTTTAAAAGAAAATGGTTTATTAATTGGTTATGGAATGTCGGTGGGCGTATTTGGCGCGGGCAAAGGAAGTGCATCGGTAAGAATAGTCTTAAGCAATGATGGTAAATTATTATTAGAGTGTGCAGTAAGTGATATGGGTCCTGGGACTATGACAAGCATGTCTATCATTGCTGCAGATGCTTTGCAAATGCCCATTCAAAAAATTAAATTCAAACTAGGCGATTCTGATTTACCTCCGGGTCCTTCACAAGGGGGTTCTGGTACTACTTCTACAGTAGGTTCGGCAGTTGATTTAGCATGCAAAACTTTACAACAAAAAATTAAAGAATTAGCTATTCAATATGCACCTGCATTTTCTGCTACTACTGCTGATGCTTTAGAGGTTAAAAATGAAATGGTTGTTTTAAAAACAGATGCGAATACTAAAATAGATATTAGTGCTTTATTAAAATTAGCCAATCAAGAAAAAATAGATTTAACCATTACTTCTAATGGTAAAACAGCAGCACAGCTTAAATTTACCAGTAATTCATTTTCTGCTCATTTTGTTAAGTTGTCTGTGAATCCAAAAGATGGCAGTATTAAAATTTTAAATGTAGTAACCACAGGGGATGCTGGTAAAATTATTAGTCCTAAAACGGCAAGAAGTCAAATGATTGGCGGTGTAGTAGGAGGGATAGGAATGGCACTTACTGAAAAACTAGAGATAGACCACGCCACTGGTCAAATTATCAATGCAAGCTTTGGCGCTTACCATGTTCCTTTGCATTCTCAAATTCCAGCAACAGATGTTTGGTTTGTAAATAAACCAGACCCTAATATTAATGATATTGGCGCCAAAGGTATTGGAGAAATAGCTTTAATTGGTTTTGCAGCGGCAGTATCTAATGCTGTGTACAATGCTACTGGAAAAAGAGTAAGAGACTTACCTATTACACCAGAAAAGCTAGGATTCAAAAGCGTAAAGGCTTAGCATAGCTTTCTACTTAATTTATTACAATATTAATTATCATAAAAAAGTCCTACCAATTGCTCGGTAGGACTTTTTGTAGAACACTTACTAATAATTAGTTTGAAGATCTTATAATTTATAACCATCATCTGCAACTAGTTGCGCGCAAATTCTTCTGCGGGCTTCTTTGCTATTGAAAGCGTCTACTTTAGTGAATCGCTTTAATCCAATATTCATCATGCGTAGCTCATCTCCTTCCGCAAAACTATTTAATGCGTCTTTACCAGCTTTATTGATAGCATCGGCTGCATCATAAATATAAGTGCGCACAATATCTGCATGCACTGCAACAGCAGCTTCGCCTTTTAATGCAGCTAATTTTTCTACTCTTAATAAAGCCGACTCCGCATGAAAAGTAATAATAGACATATCGGCGATGTTCATTAAAATTTCTTGTTCTTTATTTAAGGTCATCATTAACTTTTGCACTGCAGCGCCAGCAACCATCAAAATACATTTCTTGAAATTAGCTATCGCTTGTTTTTCTTTTGCAAATGGAGTATCCTCGCCACCTCCAAAATCTGGTACACTCATTAATTCTTTTTGCACTTCCATGGCAGGGCCCATTAAATCTAACTTACCCTTCATGGCACGTTTTAAAACCATGTCCACCGTTAACAATCTATTGATTTCATTGGTTCCTTCGTAAATTCTATTAATACGACTATCACGGTAGGCTTTTGAAATGGCATATTCATCGCTATAACCATTACCGCCATGTACTTGCACGCCTTCATCTACTACAAAATCTAATACCTCACTACCAAATACTTTTAAAATGGCACACTCAATAGCATATTCTTCGGCAGCACCTAATAAGGATTCAGATAAAGACTTTCCAGCTGCTAATAATAATTGTTCTTGTTCATCGATATTATTAGAGACTCTATATAAAGCACTTTCTCCTACCCATAAACGAATGGCCATTTCGGCTAGTTTATGTCTGATGGCACCAAATTTTACAATGGGTAATTTAAATTGCTCTCTAGCTTTTGCATATTGAACTGTTTCAGTTAATGCTCTTCTTGCACCCCCAATGGTAGCTGCCCCTAATTTTAATCTTCCAATATTTAAAATATTAAACGCAATGATATGTCCTTTGCCAATTTCTCCTAGTACATTTTCAACAGGTACTTTACAATCTTGAAAATATAATTGTACGGTAGAAGATCCTTTGATACCCATTTTATGTTCTTCGGGTCCTTGTGTAAATCCTTCAGTTCCTCTTTCTATGATGAATGCAGTAAATTGTTCTCCATCTATTTTTGCAAATACAGTATAGACATCGGCAAAGCCACCATTGGTGATCCAACATTTTTGTCCATTCAAAATATAATGTTTGCCGTCGGCAGATAATTTTGCGGTTGTCTTTGCGCTTAAAGCGTCTGATCCACTATTGGGTTCGGTTAAACCATAAGAGCCTTTGTATTCACCTGTTGCTAATTTGGTAACATACTTTTGTTTTTGCGCTTCTGTTCCAAAATATAAAATAGGTAAAGTACCAATACCTGCATGTGCGGCGTTGGCAACTGAAAAAGAATAGCCACCGCCTAAATATTCGGCAACAATTACAGAGGTTACAAAATCTTTTCCTGAACCTCCATACGCTTCAGGCACGGTAATGCCCAATAAGCCCTGCTCGCCTGCTTTTGAAAGTAGAGAAGGCATTAAGCCTGGCTCTAATTTATCTACTCTATCCATTATTGGTAATACTTCGGTGTCAACAAATTGGGTACACATATCGCGCACCATTAGTTGCTCTTCATTAAATTGTTCGGGAATATAAATATCATTTGCATTTACTTCTTTGATAATCCATTCGCCGCCTTTAATTACTGTTTTGGTACTTTGCATAAAATTTATTTATAATTTTTTCTGTATTTTTTATTGTAGATCTTTATTCATTAAATTATCATACACTCTTTGAAAAACATTTTTTACAATATCAATTTCTTCTTTCGTAATGTCTAACAAAGCTTCATTCATAGTTTGATTGGCTAGCTCATAGGTAATTTGTTGCAAGGGCTTCGCGATATCAGTTAAGTATACCAAATTAATACGTCGATCTTCTTTACTCGCTACTCGTAAGACTAGTTCTTGTTTTTCTAAATTATCTATAAGACGAGTGGTACTTGCTTTATCTCTGAAAGTTCTATTCCCTAATTCTAGTTGACTTAGTCCATCTTCTTTCCATAAATGGTATAAGATAGACCACTGCTCAATTGTTATATCGAGTCCTGCGTTTCTAAAATTCTTTTGTAATCGTCTTGCTACAGCGGTGGTAGCCATGCCATTTATGACACTGTATAATTCGCCTCTTTTGAATTGGTTGTTTGACATATAGTTAGTTATGCAACTAATATAAATGTACAACCAATTTTCATGAATTATGCAATTATTTGCCTTTTTTTGAGTCTTTTATTGAATTTTTGGCCTTTTTTGCCCTAAAATGAGCATTTTGGGAGGTTTTTGAAA
>Ga0214919_10001990_pt1 | contig 32694 bp, 38 predicted proteins | sample LL1503_MetaG_FD_177994 | JGI IMG/M metagenome (GOLD analysis project Ga0214919, IMG submission 177994) | Freshwater microbial communities from Lake Lanier, Atlanta, Georgia, United States - LL-1503 | ecosystem: Environmental > Aquatic > Freshwater > Lake | place: USA: Georgia | collected... | reverse complement strand
CAAATATATATACTAATAATAGAATTACTTCTATTATTAATGTATATATTCTTCTGTAATCACGGCGTCCCGTTAAAACCACAATCACCTAGATATTTCATCAGTGTAATTATAATTTTTTTATTCATTAGTTTAATACATACGAATATGTATTAAACTAATAGGGTCTTTGTTATAGGAACATATATAATAAAATAATTTCAATTTTTTTATTACACCTTCGCACATTTAAAACGCCGAGTTAAATACATAATTTTTAGGCATTATTATTGGGGTTCTGATTAGGTGTTGTAATTACATCTACACCAATAGCAATTTTTTCACTTCCTTGTTGTTTTTTAACCAATATATTAACTGCTTCTTCTATGATGTCTTCAAACTTATCAATACTACAACCATTGATTTCATCATAATTTTCATAACCTCTTTTTTTGAAAAAGTGGGGTAGTCGTGGTTTTAAATTATTACGCATTTCTTCACGCATTTTAGGTCGTGTAAGATGTAATTTTTTATCACAAGGGATAAAATCAGGAATTGTATCTAATTGAATATTAGATATATTTGCAATAAATTCTTTCATCGCACCAGTAAAATCTGTATTCTTAATACCACTGGTTGCCTTTGTTATTTTGCTAATAATAGCAGAACTTATTTTACTTATAGTTGGCATTTTATTAATATTTACTTTAATATGTTTATATTAAATAATATCAATTTTTTATTAAATTTAATTTCGGCGTTTTAAATGTGCGAAGGTGTAAAAGAAGAATAGTAGATATATGACTTGTATAGTGAGTATTGAAATTAACATCCCTATTATATTAAGGATTTTTATGATACAAATTGTCTTTGACAAAATATGAGTTAATCATATAATTTTATTTTTTTGAATACATTGTCTATATCATCATCATATGATCTTTTTCTACAATCCACTGTATCTGAACATATATTATCTATCATAATATCATCATCACCTTCAAGTTTAATATTATTTAATAACAAGTCAATATCACATATTGAACTTGGTGTGAGTAAACTATGTATATTATAACATCTTATATGTAAATCATTTATATTAAGTATATATTGTGTTTTTTCTATTATATTCGTACTATTCATCTCAATATGGATCACGTTAATTACTTGTGTTTTTTTAATATTGTCTATAAAAATAACTGATATTCCTTGTTCAATATCAATATTATTTATTAATATTATTTTATAGATATTATATTTTTCAATCAAATATTTTCTATAATTGACTGCTTTCTTTTTATTACTAAATAATAATTTATTATGAATGATAATACCCATCCTTCCATTAATATTTAATAAACTGAGGCATTTTTTAATAAAAATAAAATCGCGTATAACATCAAATTTAGTATATTTTTTAAACAGATTGTCTGTACTTGTAGATAATATAATATCATATTTACTTAATAATTTAAAACTATCGACTAATTTTAAATTATATGAATTGACAACATGTGGATTTAAACGTTTTATCATATCTATTTTTTCTAATGTTTTCAAGTATAAAGATACATTTGTTTCAGATCCAGATACATTATAATGAAGTGTTGGAAAATTTACATACAAGTATTTATATATACTATATATAAACTCACCATCTAACATTAATGGATTATGTATAGATTCTAATAATCCTACCATATTAATAGTTGGACTAATTATTTTAATAATATACTCATACAGTAATTGGTTTATTAAATCTGACATTATATGATTAGATTTAATTATAATAATTTTAAATAATATCAATATTTTTGTAAAAATTGATTTAAAATATTATACCATTCTTATGTATATTAAATATTAATATGAATATAGATAATTTATACTATGTAAAACAAAATGTATTACCTCATGAATACAATATGCATAAATATGTATATGGTATGAATATAGTAAATACTCCAGAAATAATCAGTTACGACGAGATTAATAGAATAATGACAATGAGAAAAATTAATAATATGTGTGTGTCAGATATGTATGGAGAGAATTCAGAAGATATTGATGAATATTTATTTGATAAAATAAGACATATTATTAAAACATTATATGATAATAATATAATGTATCCTGATATTACTGGATATAACTTTATAGAATATGATAATAAAGTATGGATAATTGATTTTGAACATTCGAAAATATGTAATAATATAAAAAACAAATTTATAAATAAATTTATTAATGGATTAAATCAATGGAATCCAGAGTTTAAATAATATATGTCTCGTCATAATGTTAATGATATATTGACATTATAAATGTAGTGACGAAACTATAAATCCATGGTACATTCATATCATCTGAAAAATAATGTTTTTTATTATCATTCTCCTTAAGAGCAAATAAAAAGTTATCATTATATTCCCATAAACTTAAACATTCATTCCTTTGGATAGGTTCCATATTTAAAATACTTTGTAAATCATTGCCTAAGACTGATATCCAATATTCTGGAGTACCATTCATACTTGCATTCATTGTTACTCGTAATTTAATATTAATTTTATGTAATAGATCTAAATACATAGTATTAATATCTCTATGTGGTACAACTATCATATATAATTGACAAATAAAATCAGTATAAAAACTTTTTTCCCACGTCCAACCCTTATTAATGTCATAAAATGACATGTTGTTACAATGACGACTATCTATAACACTAAATTCTATACCATACGTCCATTCATTACATATTTTTTTTTTATTAGGACTTTCGTGAATATATTTTAAGCATTCCCATAATTCTTGATCAAAATCATGTGATTTTTTGTATACTATATATTTATTATAAATAATATCATTTGCTAGGTCTATTATAATTTTATCCTGTTCTGATAATATATGATTTGAATTATATTCTGTCACAATACCTTCATATAGCGGAGCACCTCGTATCATATTATAATTTGTATTTTGTTCAAAAGACATTTAAATTTTTATATATAATAAAAATTTAATTTGTAGATAAATCAATTTTTATCAAGAACATAGACGTCTATTAATCAATTTTTAATTTGTCCAATAAAGGAGCACGGGGTATAAAATAATGGGAAATTTTACTTGTATCATAATATCTCTGGCATCATCGTAATATCCTTTGTTGGATAATCTAAATATCTTTGTAACCAATCATTGCGATCATGAGATGTTGTCATCCTGGCATATTGATTATAATAATTTGAGGGTAAACTACATACTATCATACGCCAACGTTGAAATAAAAAATGTTCAACTGTATCATTAATCATACGTATATAGTCTGTTTCTTCTGATGTAATTTGCTTTAATAACATATCATATGTTCTATTGTTATAAAATTCATCTGTTATAATATACCTTGTATTATAATGATTATTATCCTTATAATATGAAGCATCTTGATTTATAGTATCCATTTAGTTAATATAAAAGTAAATTATTACTAAAAAATAGTATTTTCAATATTTTGTAAAAAAATTGATTTTAGTACTAATTGAGATACAAAACTATATATAAGTAACAATGAGTTCTATTGAAATGTTAGATGCGATGATTAAAGATAAATTTAACACTTATAATGAAAATGATATTAATGATACAGTAAGTATTATGGCATTAATTGATCATCGTTATAACTTTAATGATACAGTTGAACAATATAACACTCGCCTCCGCGAGTCAGTAGCAAATAATTTCTATAAAGGATTTTTAAATGATGCGAAAAAGGAATTATTTCGTAATTGGGAAGATCAATTAAATAACCTTCCACTTGACGCTTCACGGGAAGATATTTTTAAAGTTGCCCCAGAGAAAGCATTACATATTGTTGGATTTTAAATTATTTTATTATTTTATATAAATATATTATATAAATATATTATATAAATATATTATCTACACTTCCTAGTGCCCCATCTACCCATCCGTGACGTAAACTTACCATCTCGCCAACCACGTAAACATTATCACACGGATTTTGTAATTTTTTTATTATACTATGAATATTTATATTACCAAGAGGTTTATAATAATGAACCCCTTGTTCCCAGTATATGAAATACATATCATCGATATCTGTTATATTGCCATCTATTAGTCTCAACCAATTTAATAATAATTTGTAAAAATCATTTTTACTTAATTTATAGTACATCTTATTCCAATATTTTGCATAATATGTATCACTATATGAACTCATCAATATATTATCTGTTATGGTGATAATCTTTTGTATAGGATTATCACTAACAATAATATTCATTGAACCACCCTTATTATTAAACTTGTGACCATTTTTATGAAATGTATATATTCTAAGATACGAATTATTTCCAATATATTTATTGTAATCAAATGAAATATTAAGATTACGTGTTAATGATATTAATGGTTTGAGTGTAAGAGCATATATTATTTTTTTACATTTGAAAGAGTCCTTATTGGTAATAATATCATATCCTTCATTGCTTCTTATTACATTAGTTACCATTGTATTTAATTGATAATTTAAACCAACTATTAATTTATCTATTAAATCTCCCCACTTTAAAAAAATTTTTTTACTTTTATGTAACATATCATCATCAATCGAATTATATTTTATATGATATGATATATCTTGTAATGCGTGTTCATAATACCCACTATATTTCATATAATTTTTATAAAAATCGTCGCCAAAATATTTAATTAAAAAAGATCCAAAATTTAAATTATAAATATTATTATTCTGACTTACTGTTAATTCATTGTATTTATTTTGTACCATTTCAACTGCTTTATTCATATCAAAATCAGATGATTCGCATAACACCATATTAATACTATCAACTACTTGATGTGGTATATTTAGTTTTTTAACAAGAGATAGTAAATGTTTATTCTTACATTGTCCTATTCCAGCACCCAATTTAATTAATGTACCATGGAAATCCATATCTTTTATTCTTCCGCCAATATAATCATTTTTTTCTAATATCAAAACATTGTATTTTTTAGATAATATATACGCTGAATATATACCGCTTATTCCACCACCTAATATAATATAATCATATATCATTATATTGTATTATAAAAAATTATAAATATTTTCTATTTGTTTTTATTTCGTCGGGCATATAAATACGTTGATATGGTATTATATCAATTTTGAACCCATAATTCTGTGTTTTTATATCTTTCTCTATTCTCATTATTTTACCTTGGCGTCCATCGATTAATTCAATCATATCGCCTATCATAAATTGTTTATTTGATGGTATATTTACAAGTAATTTATTATATTCATCTTGTTTTTTTTGTTCATTTTGTTTAATATTATATTCATTTTTTTTTCTTTTTGCTACTAACATTTCTAATATTTTAACTTCATTTTTACTATCTTCAGTTTTACTAATATCATTTAATCCTACTTGTCTTTTTAATGTTGTTCTTCTAATAATACCCTTGTCATCATTTGGTATTATAGGTGGTGTTATAGTTTTATTCATATTCTTTTTAAAATCATCAACTATTTTATTAAATTTTTCAATATCAATTAAACCAAATGGCACATCCAAATCATCAATTTTTAATCCAATCTTATTAAAATAATCTTTATTATATATAAACCCATCTTCTTGTGGTCTAACATCAATACTAGTTGATTTTTGTAATGTTTTGATTTGTTTAGATACGGATGGTTCATTTCCACGACTTGCTTTAACTAATATTATTTTATATTCCTTCATATTATAAGGTTTTTCTTTAAGAAGATCAAAATTACTAAGGATAGTAGATAGACGGGTATTATTATCTTTAAACAATGTATCATTAACATCATTTATAGTGATTGCTTTCCCAGATAACTGTTTATTCGTGTTCTTAATATTGTTTTCAAATTTCCTGAGGGACATCCTATCAATATCAGGGATTGTAAGAATTAAGTTTTTAAATTCACTTATGAAATTACCAATTATATCAAAAAGTAAATTACTTAGTAATCCACCAGTAATTTGTGTTGAATTATCGGTGTCTTGACTCACATCTCGTGTCATTTCATCCGATTGAATTTGTTTCATTATTTTATCAATGTTATTTATATTATTCATTATATTATCTTTATCTAATGATATAACATTATATAAATTAATAATATAGGGTTTAATATTATTTAATTTACGTAATTGATCACTTGTAATTGTTTTTTCCAAATCTCCAATTTTTTTAATAATATTAGATTTATATTTATCTATTAATATTTTAATATTTTTAATACTATCTATTAATGGATTATTTATTGTATCCAATTGATCTTTAATTTCATATGATATTGGTATATTCCATATACCGTATATTTCAGCACTATTTTGATTCAATTTATCATATAGTGAAATCTCTAAATCTTGTACTATATCTCCTGGTTCATAAATAGATGTAATTGTAGTTAAGGGATCTAACGTATTCACATTGTTATCAGAGTATAAAAAACTTTTTAAAAAATTTTTATCTTTAATTTTATTAAATGTATTTTCATACCATAGTTTAGACAAATCTTTGGAGTCGCCAATTTGATATAAAAAATTATTAATATCTGTTTCTTTATCTGACTCGAACGTTTTAGTTGAAATTGTTTTATCAATTAATGTGGCGTTTGATGTAAATACTATATATGTTTTATCAGGAACGTAAAAAACTTTTTTATTTAATGTACCGTGACCAATTATACTATAAAATGATACCATGTCTTTGAATTTAATAGGATCTGTTATATTTAGTTTGTCTAATAATGGTAACAATGTATTTGTACCTCCACCGGATTGTTTTTGATAATTGCTCTTGTTCTCAAGAATATTGCTTTGCAATATCAAATATTTATTCTTGTTCTTGGTATCGAGAAGATCTTCTCGATTCTCAAGAATATTTTTAAATATGCTCTCTTTTAAGAGAGCATATTTATTCTTGTTAAGTGTATATGATTTTGTATCAAAATCATCTTCACTGAATAACTTTAAATATTTAATATTGCTTTGCAATATCAAATATTTATTCTTGTATTTAATGTATTTATCATAATAACTCATATATAATATATGTTATATAAAAAAATTAAAATATTTGTTATAATTATTAAATTAATCGAATAAAATATTGTTTAAAACATTTTGACTTTTTAATATTTTATTATCTGTAATTAGATTCTTAATTTTATCATCTAAATGTTTTAATTCATTATTAATTAAAAATTGTTTATCTAAAGACGGAACTAAAATGTTTATTTTTGATAGTTTATTAATATTAATATATGGGATTCCATCATTTATATTATCTTGTAAATAATATATTTCTTTTTGTATTGATTTTAAATAATATGATAAATACGTATTATCGATAATATCACATGATGGTATAATAGCAATACTTGTACTAGACCACACCTTCATATCATTTATTGAAATATAACCTGCATATTTACCCATACTTAAACACAATATTGTATTTTCATTACAATTATAATTATAATGACTACGTTTATATTTTTTCACACCTCCGCCTATTACAGGATGTATTCCTTCCTTATATGTTCTCGGTGTAAGTAATTCGCCTTTATGAAAAGTAGTAATTGTATCTAAAATCATATTCTTACTATTTATATTATATGATTGAATTATATTTTGTTTCTGTTTAATATACATTTTAATTAATTTATAGTTAGTTCTAATAATATTATATAAATTTTTACATATATCAATATATTTGTATTGACTATGACTGGATGGTATAATAATATCAATATCAAAGAATTTAGACAATATTAAATTATTAGTAATATAGTCATAACATTCTTCTAATTTATTCATATTTTGTTTCAAATAATAATATATATACCATATAGAACATTTAGTATAATCAATGGGTAAAACTAATTGATTTTTATTATATGGTGGTGGTGATGCTACTATAGATATACGTGGTAAATTTTTTCTATTATGTATTGAATCAATTACAATCATTATATTTGTATCAGATACATTACATAAATTTCCTATTTTAGTATAATAATACGAGTCAATATCATCTTGACTCATTGAAATTAATTCTGGTAAATCTGTATCATCGAATAGTACATAATTTCGATCTTGTAGATAATTATATGAAAGTGAATTACATGTGTCATCGTGAAAATCAATCGATGTAGTATAACCATTTAATCTCAAATATAATAAGGATGTTCTATTATTTAGCGAGTATATTTTTTCGATATTAAAATTATTAAGTAGATATTTTCTAATATCAATATACACCGGATTTTCAGATAATAGAAAATTATCAGGTAATGCTATCAAGCAACGTCCATTTTCATTTATATGTTGTAATATAGTAGTTAGTATATATATATCATCATATTGTACAATATTATCATATGATGGTATACATATGAGTGTATCGTACATTCCCTCTATTAAATAGTCAATTGAATAATATTGATGTATATTATTAATATTATTACCACTGACACTTTTAATATATTTAATAACATTTCTACTAATATTTATAGTTGAATCATTGTATATATAAATCGTATCATCCATATTAGGATCTATGAGAGGTAATATAGTATTATCTATAAATTCATTTGTAAAAGACATTTAATATATAGATAAATATACTTTTATAATAAATATTATCAATTTTTTATTCTCAAGTTATATATATATATAAACGAATGGAGATTATTAAAGAAAAAATTAGTCAAGGATTACTAGACACATTAAACAAAGTTTATCAAGAAAATTCAGAACATTTTAATCAAGATACTAAAATAATTAATCATAAATTATTATATTGTAATAAATGGGATAATAATAAATATGATTACTTGATACCATTATTAAAATCAGAAGATATACATTTAAGAAATACATTTGAAAATAATACACTACTACAAATAAATATTATTAACGCGCCGCCTGACTGTAACGATCAGATATTTCATATTGACTATATGGGTGATAGTCTAAGTTATTTCATACCATTTGTTGAATTAAATGATATGAATGGTACTGAATTTTTATATTTTAAAAATTCAGATAATTACTCTATTTATTCTAAAAATTTACTATATATGAGTGAACAATATTTTGATAGAAATGAGATAATAAATTATTTATCTAATTTAAATTTAATTTACAACGAAGATTTTTGTTTCAAGTGCGCAAATTCGAACGCTTTTTCTTTAATATATATGAATAATCTTATATATCATAGAGGTCAAAAAAATAAAACTAAAGTAAAGAGGATAATGTTAAATATATTATTTTCAATAAATAATAGTTATAATTATCCAACTGATGAAATAATACCAGATTCAGAAATAGATGAAATTAATAGATTACCATATATATTGGAAAAAAGGCAAAATATGAGAATATAAATCTAATGTATAAATGTTGTATTCATATCAATATATTCATATAAATTATTATTAGATAATTTGGTAATAATACCAATTTTATTCAATTCATTTATACATTTTTCTGATAAATTTAAATAGGTTCTGAATTTATGTCTATATATTATATTTGTTTTCTTACCAACAATACGTCCATTTATATAATCAATCCAATCTACATTGGTACGAAGACAAGAATTATCAGGATCATCCATTATATTATAAATATAATCTATGTCAGTTTTTGTATCTAAAGTATTTGTAACTCTTCTGTTCTGAAATGTCAATATAAATTTCATATTATTTTCAGAAACTATTTCTTCAATCTCAATACCTTTATCGGTATTTATACCATAATCATTTATATCACCCAGATTATCCGATTTATTGAATATTTCAATATCAATTTCACTTATTCCAATTTTTTCAAATATATTTATCAAGTATCGTGTCCGTGATTTCATATACATATTATTCCATTCTTCGGCACACACATATACATTTTCATCGGGTAAAAGTACATATAATTTTTTCCGATCACAATGACCTTTAATGCGAAAAGGAATATTACAACAAGAACATACATCGGAATCAATTGTAACCCAATGGCATTCACTTACATCCTTTTCTTCTAATAATTTTTTATATTTTAATATTTTTTTATTTTTACTATGTAAACAATTATTGAAAATTTTGGTATTATCAATAAATATGATATATTTAAAATAACAAATAGGTGGGATATTACGAGTAGTTGCTGTATTAGATTTTGATAAAGAATTATTATGCATTATATATATTTATAATAGAAATACATTTTTTATAACAAATACTATGAGTTGGAATCCAATTATTACTTTAGAAACTGGGTTAACACATACTATAAACTATTTTGCAAATAAAAAATAAAAGACAGTCTAATAATCGACGTCTATGCTACTTTATTTAGATTTCAAATAAAAATTGAAAAATAAATAGGAATAAAAAAAATTATTAATATTAAAATGCAATCGCGTATGAATATTAATAATTTTAAATGTATGTTTGGGCAAAAAAAATTTGGTGTTCAATATGGAGGAAATTATATTATTAATCACATGAATTTAAATAAAGATTTAGTCAATGATATTGATATAAAAAAATATAGTGATTATTCACATGGTTATAGAATAGTAAATTCAAATTTAAAACAAAATAAGTTTAATTTGAATTTAGGTGGTGATCACAGTATCGCTGTTTCTACGATTAGACCATTAGTAGATCTATATAAAAAAGATTTATTAGTTGTATGGATTGATGCTCACGCTGATATTAATACATTCGTGTCATCTAAATCACATAATATTCACGGGATGCCAGTTTCATCTTTAATGGGTACAATGAATCATTGGTATGATCCAATTTTTAATAAAACTGAAGTAAAGTATAAATCATCCAATTTAGTAAAAAAAAATTTAGTCTATGTTGGTATAAGAGATTTAGATAATTATGAAAAAGAATTAATAGAAAGGAAAAAAATACTGTTTTATAAAAAATTAACAAATAATTTAATTACATTGATAGAATCGCATTCTGCTAAATATATTCATATTAGTTGTGATATTGATGGATTAGATCCAAATATAATGCCATCGACTGGAACACCTGTTAAAGATGGATTATCATTGAACGATGTTAATACTATTATCAATGTATGTAAGAAACGATTAATAAGTTTTGATTTGGTAGAATTTAATCCAATGATTGGTTCACATAGAGAAAAAGAGATTACTCTTAATAATATAGAAAAAATTATTAATATGGTAATAAAATAAACGTCTTACTATGCTTCAATTAAAATTTTGAACCTAATAATTCTATTAAAGAGTATCCGTTCATATATAATCCAAACTCTTAATTTATATATTTAAATTTATATAAAATATATAAATTTATAAAATATCAACTATTATATATAAATGTCTGATAATTTACATGTTCGTAATAAGTTTGTACAGAAAGTAATCAAACAAACAGATCGTCTTAACAAGTCATTACATCTATTATATGATATTGATAAGTTATTATTAATAAAAAGTCAAAAAGGTGGTATGGGAAATAATGAACTTGAAGACCTATGGAATAAATCTTCTAAATTGGAAAATGGACCTAATGTTACAGGGACTCCTAATATTACTTATGATAATAGTTCAATTATTAAACAAGTAGATAAATTATCTGATGAATTAGGTAATAAATTAGAGAATTTAAAGAAAATATTATCAGTAGTAAATGCTAAATTATCTAAAACTAAAGAATATGACTTATCTAAACATAATATAAAAGTAGATAACAAAGAACTAGAATTAAAATTAACTGAATTTCAGAATAAAATAAAGAATAATCCCATACTATCTAGTGTTGAACAAATACAAAAAACTAATATAAATAACCCAAATATTAGTAGTAGTGTTGAACAAATACAAAAAACTAATATAAATAAACCAAATATTAGTAGTAGTGTATTTAGAACAATAGAATCACAAGAAAATTCTGATAACAATGACGATGATGATGAAGATGAAAATGAAATTGAATTATTAAAACCAATTACAGTTAGATCACCTCCATCATCACAACCTACAGTACAAGGTAGACCAGTATCACCCACTGCTTCCGCACTAGAAGAACAAAGAAATAGATTGAGATCATCGCAAACTTCTTCTACTAAACCCCAACCTCCTGTACAAGGTAGACCAGTATCACCCACTGCTTCCGCACTAGAAGAACAAAGAAATAGATTGAGATCATCACAAACTTCTTCTACAAAACCCCAACCTACAGTACGAGGTAGACCAGTATCACCCACTGCTTCCGCACTAGAAGAACAAAGAAATAGATTGAGATCATCGCAAACTAATACAAATCAATACAGATCTCCACAACTTATTAGCAATGAAGTTATAAATAAATTTTCAAATGCCAGAGGAGAAAATGATAAACCAGATGACGACGAGGATTGGATTCAGGATGGCGGAAGACGTAAAAGACGAAGTAGAAAATAGATTAAATTATGTGTAATATAATTGTATCATTCCTTGTATTAAAATGTATAAATGGTTTACTAATTTCATCTAATTTCAGTTTAATTACTTCTATTGTTTCAAATGTTATAATATTAAGAGTTTGTAAATAATTATATACTGTTTTATATTTTTTATTGAAATTAAAAAAATTATACAACATATTACTATATATCGTGCTAAACAAAATTCGATTATAATTATCCATATTATATCCCGATTTAATTTTAGTCATATTTTCAATTAATTCATTTTTCATAGTCTTCTTTTTATCAATCATTATAGAAAAAAAATTATCATTTTTAGTTGTAATATTTTTCCATTCAATACTCTCGTTTGACATTATATCTTGACTCATATAATTTAATATATTCATTATATAATTATCTAAATCTTCCACATTTGTAAATAAATTTATATTATTACATTGTATCATATTTATAATTTTATTCATTATAATATCATAAATAATACATTTTGAATAATAATTATCATAAATAAATTTAATATATTTACGATCTATCATTTCATTCATCTCATGTACACAATAATATAGATCAGAGTTTTTAAACCCGGATCCCATTATACTGTATTGCACTATATTATCATTTTCTAAATAATTTATTGTAAAATTTTTAATATCACCTAATCTATTATGTAATGAATTTAACTTATTTATATCATTGTATATTAAATTTAAGTTCGCTTTTGATTCTATTATAATAATTGGATACCAATGAATCTGATTGTTTTGATCTTTTACTTTAATACAAATTAATCCATCTAATTCTTGTTTAAAATTATTATCATTTTTATCACAATTCATATTATGTATCATTTTATTATAATCAATATTTGATACATACAATATATCGCAATTAATTTCATTTTTATCTATTTTATCCTGTAATAATTCTATTATTTTTTTATTTATTATATTTTCTATTTCTTTTCCTGTTAATTTATTATCTGGTGTATTTTTAGTAGGATTATAATAAATCTTATAATACTTGTTGATATAATTAATTAAATATATGATTATTTTTTTACTAATTGTTAATTTTTTAATATATTCTAACAATATGGTTATTCGATTTATATATTTATTGCTATTAAAACTACTAATAGTTTCTATTATTTTTTGATATTTATTTATTTTAACATCTATCATATTAATTCTATTTTCTAATATAATTGTATTATATGATTTATTACCATCTATTATAATATTCATACTAGATAATATTTCATAAATAAAATGTTTCCTATTAGCAATAACAATTCCATTTATCATTTCAATATAACGATATTTAAAAAACATATTAATATGTTTTTTCAAATCACTATTATCGTTACCAAGTCCAAATTTAAACTGCGGTGATTTATATACTTCCATCACATATGTTTTAATTTTATTTTGTATATTGATAATATTATTGATATTATCAATTTCAATATATTGTTCAGTTTTACCATTTGATAACATTGAAATATTTATTTGACGTTTGTTTTCTTGTAATTCTTTTAATAAAATATATTTTCGCTTTAATTTTTTATATTTTTCATATAGTGTCATAACTATTCTACTAAATATTAGAGATAACTACTTAAATAACTTTTCTATTTATATTATAATGGATATGAAATATAACCCAACATATAAATTGCAATTCTTAGAAAATGAAATTAAAAATAATAAAAAGATATATTGTTGGATGAAGTCAAGTTATTCTAATATATTTGGAGTAGGTGATGTAATTATAAATGAATGGTTGGATAATACTTTTAAAAATATTAAATCAAATGAAATAAAAGCGTATCCTTATCTTATAGATGATATGTATTATATATATAGTATGAGATCAGTCTTTTCAGTTTCTGATTGTGCTGATAAAATAGTACTATTGAGCAAATTATAAGTTTTTAATTATTACATGATACTATGTTTTTTGTCTCTCTAGTATCTAATATATTGGTAATATAACGCACGTGTCGCGACGAATACTTACCAGTATTTCCCTCCTTCTTATCTCTAGATGTTTTTTTTGATTGTTTACGAGTCTTAAGATCTGTTTCGAATGACATAACTATAGTATTACTTATATTATAGTTTTGTAATACTACAAATATTAATATCAATTTTTTTGTAAAAAAATTTATATTAATATTATTATCGCTAGTCTGTGGTATACCATGTCATAGAACAATTAATTGTAAATATAAATAAACCTGCTAAACGTGCTGAAATAACTAGAGAATTTATTACTGTTTAATTAATCTTATTGTAATCTGATAATACGCTATTACCATTAAAAATAGATTGGCAGGCACGCATAACTACAGCAAATGAACTACCACTGTGACCATCGTCGTCCAGAGCATCTGAAATAATTTGTATTTCTGGTGATACGGACCAAGCAAATCCATACTCCTCATTAAAATTTTTTACAAAATCATATAATTGTGTGTTATTATTATTAGTAAGAAAACTATACGCATTACATAATGATTGATAAGTCATTGTTAATATGAATAAGACTAATAATATATATATTTATTAATTCAACTTTTTTTATAAATTAATAAATATTAACACGATGAATATCGTAACACAATAATGGAATTTTTGTTTCTTCCATAATATCCTTAATAAATTGTCGAACAAAAAACCCAGAAGATACATTTAATTCCACATCAATATATTGAATAGTATGCGATGAGTCTTTTGCATTGGAAGCAAGTTGTTCCCATTGTAATATAATTTCATCTTGTCTAAAATTTTTAGTTTGATCTATTGTTTTTATATTTTCTACTATTTTTTGTACCCAACTATCTAATGGCATTATACTTTGTTCCAATATGTGAGATTTATATAATGTCACATCATGATAACTATGTGTCATATCATTTCGTTTGCGTTTATTAATTTGTTTTGTAGAATAGAAATGATACGCTTGATTATATTTCACATCTTTTTGTGTAAATTTCATATTTAATAGACTCATATCAAATGTATTAAAGTTTTTATTTTGTATAATACCCAACGTATCATCACTGTCTGATGATAAACCTACAACAACTCTTACTTGATAAATCTTTTTCATATCAATATATTGTTCCATCTTATAACATTCATCGTCAAATAAAATTTGTACCATACCACGTGCCATTGGATCTAGACGACCCATATAAGCAATTTTACTACCTTTATTCATCTCTTTAATCCTCTCAACAAATTGATTCATGGTAATTCCAGAACTTTTATATATTAATTGCATTAAATATAATTAACTAATACAGTTTAGTTAATTATATCAATTTTTTATCTATATAATATTATATGAGTAAACTTCTATTTAGAGTTGAAAACATTAGTCTTATCAGCCCAAATCATTATAAATTAACATTTAATCATGAATATAAACTACTGGAATCTATTATTGATAATCTTATACCAATTTATGAACAATCCGCATTTATATTAGAACCAACATTTGAAAGATTTAGATCTTTAGTCGTAGTTAAAAATGATATAAATTTATTTATAGAAAAATGTATAACCAATGATTTTATTAGTCCTGAATATAATGATGCATATGAACGGTATAAAAAAGAAATTGATATTACAGATCAACTATTTATAGTAGATATTCGATCTATTCTTAATCGCATAGAAACTGTAGAAAAAACGACTAGAGACAGATATAGAACAAATGGAAGACACACTCGACCGTTAATACCGAATAAAGAAGAAGAACGAAATAAACAAAAATGTATAAATGAATTTAATAATTTTATAAATGAATATAAAACGTATATAAAAAATTCTTTAAATAAATTAAAATGGAGAACACCTAATTTTTATACACCGTTCCTATCATATACATTATATTTTTATAAAACAAATTTTAATTCCAATTATATGAATGAGTGTACTTTAGAAAGATATCATAGTAAAACATTTGGAGTAGGTTGTCAATATGTTGGTTTTTTAAATAATGAATATAGTAATGACGAATTAATGAAATTTTATGAAAGAAAAAACTCAGATAAAAAATTATTATTCTTAGATGCTTCAGCATATCCTATAAATACTATTACTACTCTAGAAGAATATAAGAATCATACAATTAGTAAAGCTAGTTTACTAACTATTACAAAAATAAATAAACTATATCATACTGTTTCTACCTCTTATGTTGATTCAAATCATGATTCAGATAAGATTGTACGTAGAGACCAAGATTACCTTCTTCATGATAAAAATGAATTACAAGAAGATTCTGTTGCTGGAGAACATGTAGTTGTAAGTAATACAATATTACCAGTATTTACTTGTTCATTACAAAAAATAGATTATGAGATAAATTATCTAAATAGATTATATCAAGATTTAGAATATAGTTTATATACTAATTTTATTCAATTAATTATAGGTCCTACATCTTCACCTCCATTTAATCATGCTATGAGACTAAACAATATTCTTTGTGTGGATCAATCTAATAATCATTTAGCACTCCCTAATTTACCTGAGTTTCGTTCAATGTCTGAAAATGAGATTATTCAATTTTTAGTATCATCTATTTATGAGTATAGTAAAGCACAACCAGATACACAACCGCCAGATAAAATGTTGAAAAAATATATAAAATATAAAACTAAATATTTGCAATTATTAAAGAAAAAATAAATTAATTCAAATTCTATTAATTATCAAAATTACCAGTTCTTCCATGTTTAATTTTATTTAATTTTTCTAATTCCATCATGTATATATGTTTTCGTAAAGCGGTGGTAGAATATGTATGAACTGAACGAGGATGATATACAACTGGTATCATTCTATCATCACCTGTAAATTTTTTACCCGTATAATCATCGCCAAGGAAACGAACATTTGGTTTTAAACAGTCTAATGATTCTAATAATGTGTTTTCAGTACTATATATAAAATAATAATCTACATAACGGGAACTTTTAATCTGAATTTCTCTTTCATCAAATGATTGGATTGGTTTATTTTTCTCTGGTCTATCTAGTGTTGGATCTGTCTGTAAACCCACGCATAATACTTCACAATGATTCTTACAATCTGCTAAAAATAAATTATGACCAGCGTGGAGTAAATCCCAACATGAAAAAGTTACACCAATCATTGTATTATTATTATTTTCACGAAATTGCTCTAAATTCTCAATTTTATATGCCATATATATAAATTATATATAATTTTTTAAATATATAATAAAAAAATGATATTTTTCTTATTATATATCAACGTGTGTGACGAACTATAACAAAACTCACACTAATATTATAATTATTTATTTATAATGTAATATATATATATATGGATAATGATGATTATGATAATGGGGATAATGGGGATAATGGGGATAATGATATGGATGACGGAGATGATGGAGATGACGGAGATGATGGAGATGATGGAGATGACGGAGATGACGGAGATGACGGAGATGATGGAGATGATGGAGATGATGGAGATGATGACGGAGATGATGACGGAGATGATGGCGGAGATGATGACGGAGATGATGGGAATGGGGATGATTTTATTAGCAATATTTTTATAATAATTATAATAATCTTAATAATTCTAATTATTTTGGGTATTATTTATTATTTCTTCTTTATGAAACCAAAAAATATAATACCACTAGTCACTACAACTAAAAGGTTAGGATCTAGTGGAGGATCTGGCGGAGGATCTAGTGGAGGATCTGGTGGAGGATCTGGCGGAGGATCTGGTGTAGGAGTTGGTGTAGGAGTTGGTGTAGGAGCTGATGGAGGATCAGTATGGGTACCACCTGTACCAGAACTAGGAGCACCAGGAGCACCAGGGGCACCACCCGTACTACCACCACCGCCACCACCAGCACTAGTACCCGCAACCGTACCCGCACGCGCACCAGCACTAGTACCCGCAACCGTACCCGCACCTGCACCACCACCGCCACCGCCACCACCACCACCACCACCACCGCCACCACCACCACCCGCTTGTTGTGCAACTATAGCAGGTATTAGAAATCAAATAAGTAATGCTGAATCAGCACGCGATACATCATATAGAATAGCACAAGGAAATGATAATACTACTTATTATAACGCATCAGTAAGAAATAATACTGAACTAGCTAGAGTACAAACATTACGAGACGATGCAATTAATGAATTAAATGCTGCTAAATCAGCATTAGATACTATTAATGCAAAAGTATTAGGGTTTAAGGTGCGGACTATAGTTAATATATCAAATGGACAAACGCTACTTAACGTGCTACAAATGCCGGAGGTACTAAATGCTGAAAAAGAACTAGCGGATGCTCAAGCACGTTATGATGCGGCAGTAAATGCAAAAAATAGTGCTGAATCACAACAACCAAATCTTACTGACTTGGTGCAGTTAAGATATAATTTGGATTCAAATACAAATACTGCTAAAGAACAAGCAAATGTTAGTATAAGAAATTTGCAAGGTCAAATTAATAATTGTAGTGGTTGTTAATTATGAGTCGGAGTGGAAAATCTAAAATAGACTTTTTGTCCCGGTTCGACGCATATGACGAAATAATCTCCTCTTAAGACCCTATCAGATTGATAAGTAAATTTATATTACATATTTCTATTTACACTTTTATATATAATTAATTTTATAAACTATTTTATGTATAGTATAATTATACTAGTAGTAATAATAATAATAATAATACTATTTATTATCAATAATATAAATATTGATCATTTCAATAATATTGATAATATTAAAATGTTTACAAAACAAATATCAATCTATCGTCCGATTGAATCATCCAACTTAAAAACTGTTAAAAATATAGTTAAAACCGAATTATCAAAATATTTGGATGTAATGGAACATACGTTTACTAAAACTATAAAGAATAATAAATATAATTTTTCTAATTTAATTGGAATAAATAAAAAAACAACGTCATCTTATGTTTTATTAGGTGCACATATTGATTCTCCGCAAATAGATGGATGTGAGTCGACAATAGACGCTGCTACTAGTATTGCTATTATAATGGAATTAACTAAAACAATTTTACAAAAGACTCCTGATTTTCCATTAATGGTTGTGTTTTTTGATGGCGAAGAAGCAATTAATGGGAAATGGGATAATGATAATACTCTATCTGGTTCAAGATATTTTGTTGATAATTTTGATATGAATATAATTGATCGTGTTTATATATTCGATCTAATCGGTGGGAATTTGAATGATAATATGATTGGATGTTTTAAGGATAATATGCATACTATTAATGATATAAGAAAACTTTATAATATAAATTTAAAATATACACATCAGATATTTATAAATCCCGATGAATATATATCTAATGTAATTATAAAAGATGATCATACACCATTTATGGAAAAAAATAAATATGTTATTGATTTAATTCCATATAAATTTCCATCAACTCATCATACGACAGATGATAATTATACTAATGTTAATTGGGATTATGTTGATATTTTTTACAAAGTTTTTTATGAATTTATGAATTCTTAAATTAAATTCAATACAATCAAAAAAAAAATTATTTTCTTCCTTTATAATAATATGAACCAAAAAGAAAGTAATAATATAATATTTACAAAATTTATAGCAAAAGATTTAATGAATATGGTAAAAACAATGGGATCAAAATATATAATTAAACAAAAAGTAAAAAAGAATCCAAATATTAATAAAAAACTAAAAAAAATAATTAAATATAAATCGATAAAATATGATATCCCTTCTATAAAATTATCTGGTAAATACTTGGAAAAATATAATAATTTTTTATACAATAAATCTAATTACAATATATTATTCCAAGATTTAATAGATAATGGATATTACATGTATGATTTTAAATTAAAACAACATCTAAGTCAATGTGGGTTAAATCGCGTGAAACAATTATATGGTACATGTTGGTCTGATTCACTAATTAATAGTTTCATTTTTAGCGATAAAATAAAGAGTAGAATATTGGAATTAATGGATCATTATATTAAAGTAAATAAAATAAAAAATTTTAAAAAATATATAGATAAAATTAACAAAAAACAAACAAAATTAAATATACATACCAATAAAGATCAAAATAAAATTTTTATATATTTAATAAGCGTTTTATATAGTGTGTATTGCGAAGAGGGTATTCGTAATAAAGAGGCAACAGAACACGATAATATGGTTCTTACTAATTTTGCAATTAATATTAGAAATTTAGCAATGAAAAAAAAAGTTAAAAATATATTAAAAGAAGAAAATATTGCATATAATTCATATTACGCTCTTGAAAATATATTATATATTTTTAATAAATATATTGATGTGAAACAGATTATAAGACATGATGGTATGAATTTTATTTTAGATAATATGAATAAAATAAATAATTTATATTTTACAATTGGAACAGAATATACAGGTATAGGGATGGGTTATGGTTATTATATAGATTTTAAAAATATAAATATAATAATAAATAGTAATAATATAAAAAAACAGTTTAAATTTAAAGAAGGTCGGGATATTAAGGATATTGATATGGTTGATTTTCTTACTTTTACTTGTACAGATGTTAAAAATGAATTACGTAGGAAAATTCCACTAGAAATAACATGTATAGTAAATAATAAAAAAACTTTATTAAATTAGAAAGTGCATCGATTAGCATACACGGTGAAGATGCTGTAGGACATGCAGTAACTGGGATAATATGCCGTGATACATATTATATATATGATCCTTATAATAATTATTTTAAAATAGATTGGTATAATATGACAGAAGAAAACATACAACCTATCGCTAATTATTATAAAATTATAAGTGCTCGAAAGTATCAAGAACGTGAAGATCCAATAAATAATAAAACTTTATTAGATATAGTGGAAGGTATTAAATCGAATATTGATATTTATATAGAATATGCAATATATTATAATACTGAATTAGATTTTTCATATAAAATGAAGAATTGTAATCCAAAAAGACCTAACTTATAAATCCATTGAAATAGTTTCTACTTTTTTCTTACTCATGATATGTCTTTTTTTAAGAGTATTCATATCATCCGAACTTGTGTTTTGTCGTTTATTACATTTTATTTTGATAGTATCATTATATGAATTTAAATATTTTCTAATTGCTTCTAGTATTAATATATTACTGTTAATATAATATATATATTCTATTTTAATAATATCAATTGCTTTCTTACAAGTATATGATAAAAGATATACATCTTTTCCTTCCAAATAATCCCATATATTACTACATATTATATCTATATATTCAGATGATGTAAAAAATATATTAGGTATATTGGAAAATTCTTTTATAATAATATCTAATGAAAGAATTCCAATGTTAGATAATGTAATATTATCTATATCCATTAAACATGAATCTTGTAAATTATAATCTACATCCATTATTATTAATATTATCCTACATTTAAATCTATATTATATGGTTGAATAAGCAGGGGGTTGTGTGACTATTAATTCGTTTGTATCATCTTGTTCATTCATCGTATTATCAGATGGATTGATATATGTTTTTTTTGTTTTATTATTACAAAAAAAATCAGTACAATCTGAACAAGCAAAAACAACACAACCTGATAAAAGACAAAATGCACCAGTTACACTAATATATACAGTATATTCATACATTATTTAAAATAAAAAATTTTATTTTAAATCTTTATAATTTAATATCCTGATTTAAATTATATTAGAGATAAAGAATTAAAATATAAATAATTAATGAATTTTATTTATATTTTAATTAAGGATGGTTGCGAATGGGAAGATATGGTTGTTTTTTTATCTATGGAAGATGCGATTATGATATCCATTAAACATCCTTATGATAGAGTTGAAATTTTTAGTAAAACTGATACACTTGGTTACACTCCAACATATAATTATTATCAGAACGGAAAATATATTCAAACATCGTGAAATTTTTAGTAAAACCACATATGAGTAGGGGTGATATATATTAGATAAAAAACTGAAATTTATAATAAAAAATACATATTAATATTATACTAAAAAATGAATTTACATGATATTATAACTGATATTATTACTACAATAGATACATATGTTAATATGAAACCAATCTGTTGTTATATTGGTGTTGGATCCGCAGCACACATGGTACAGAACAATATTCTAGAAGATACATATTATCACCAATATCCTAAATTTTTAGAAGATATGAATAACTCTATTGATATGACTACTTTCCATATTCTAATTGATCCCATGTTAGAATCTCCGCCATTTATGACTATTGATAAGAATAAAGGTTTGGAGTTTGAACAGAATGCCTTAAATAAATACACTACAACTGATATGAAACACATAGTCTACACTTTAAAACAATCTGTTACTATCCAACCTTATATATCACATGAAGGTGAAGTGGATATTACTATGGAATTACACCTATTGAATCAAATAGCAATTAATGAACACATTTTATTGGTATATCATGATTACAGTGGGCGAAATATAAAACATGTTGCTACATATTTTGATCCTTATATAATGGAAGATTTGGATCATATTGTATACGGGTTAGGTTCTCGCGGTGATACTGGATGTTATATTGATATATTAGATCCAGCGTCACGTTTTGCTTTTCGTACTGAAGATACTATTGGAAGGAAGGCAATAAGAGTATTTAATATTTATCATCTTTATTATAATAAATTAGATATAATGGAAGAAACAGATAAATATATATGTCATAACAACGCGATAGAATATATCGATAGTATGATATATTCTGTAATCACAAATACAATGGAACATTTTAATAATATTATATTTTCTAAATTACGTACAGTACACCAAATAATAACAGGAAAAACTTCTATAGATGAAATATCACCATATTATATTGATAATCTATTTAGTGGTATGGTGGACAAAGACAAATTAATTTTATTGTTTAATACGCATCAATATAAAGCGTGTTTTAATAAAATGTTAGAAGTATATTCACATGATCTAGATAGTATTATTTATCTAAAAAACATAAAATCAGATCGAATGGAATTAATGCAATATATTGTATCGGATCCATCTGAATACAAGTGGTCTGATACATTAAAAAACATTCTATATGACAGTTATTAAAAAATTATTTTATACTCTTCGTAAAAATCACATACTAATTCTGTAAAATCAGTCGGTATATTCATTTCAACAGATATGATATCGCGCGACCACGTTCCGCATAATTCAATGTTACTACCGCGATAATCACCACCTCCCATACCATTTCCTTCTGATACTAATAGTGGTAATGGATGAAACATTTTATTCGTATTCCACCGTGGTAACATATTTTCTGGTTCTGGTTTATTAACAATACGTTCTTTATCTACATAAAGGTTTTTACTATGATTAACAATATATCGATAACAAGATGTATCAATTGATTTAGGACGTTGATATGTTCCATTTTCAACAACCATCTGATGTAAATTCATCGTATCATCTTCTTCTGGATCTGCATAATCACCTGCCCACACTATACGAGATTTGTAAAACATACCGTCTGGACTAATAAGGTATTCAAACGCTTGAATAAAATTATTACCAATGTATGAATGTTCTGTTAATTTTGCACCATTTGAATATGCATGTGGTGACATCCACACACGAATAAGTTCTTTTTTTCCTGATTTTGTTTCTGATAATATTACTGGATAATAATATTGTCCCATTAGTATATACATTAAACATTTTTTTATATAATATTATATAAATGGATATATCATCTGAAGATATAACTAGGAGATGTGATGATATTAAAATGGTTGCTATGAAAAAAATATTATCCCAAATTTTCTACAATAATAATTTTTTAAAAATCCATTATAAAAAACAATTTGGTACAATGTATAGACAGATCCTATATAATAAAAAACGAGGCGGTGGTTATAAAGTAGACTATTATGATACGATTATTAAATTTGATAAAATTGTTGATGAAGATAGAATTACATTATTTTTATCTACCATAGATAAAAAAGATACTTGTATTATGATAATCATTGATAATATTGAAGGTATTGCATATATTGAAGGAATTACAAATAATAAATACAATAATTGTTTTGATACACCAACTTTAAATAATGGTAAAGTAATAATGAAAATAACTATAAAAATGTTAAAAAAATATCAAGATAAATTAAAAATAAAAAGTATTATTTTGAAAGATAACAGTTTTATTCAGTGTTCTGATAAAGTTAAAATATGGTTATCAAATCTAAGTTTTTTACAATATAATGAGACTTTTTATGGTAGATTTGGGTTTATACCAATAGAAGAAGATATATATATTAAATATTTAAAAAATAAAGAAATATTAAAATCAAAATTAGTAAAATCTATTGATTTTAAAAATATAATAGAAAATAACATTGATGATAGATTAAAAGCAAAAATGATACACAATTATGAGCGTCATATGGATAATAATATAGTAGAATGGTTTAATAATTTTTCTAAAAAATATATGAAAGTTGATTGTACATTCTTTAATTATATGATAGATTACATTTATAAAGAACTTAAATTAAATATAATGAAAGGTGAAACTTTTATTATAAGATTATAATTTTATGCAAATGTAAATTGATAACCCGATAGACGGTTATGTTCTTTTATCATTGATAAAAATTGATTTAAAAATCCCCCATTATAATCTATTAGTAAAAGATGTTAAAATGGCTTCGTAAAAATATATTTTGTATTCCATGTAAAAACAAGAAAAATAAAATAGGAAAAAAATGCAGTACAAAATATTTAAAAAATATTAATTATAAAGAAACAAATATATTTATCCCACAAATAAGATTTGCAAAAGTGATAAAAGTATATGATGGTGATACTATAACAGTTGCCTCTAAACTCCCATTCGCTGATTCCCCCATATATAGATTTAGTGTTAGATTGAGAAGTATCGATTCTCCAGAGATAAAAGGCGATAGTGAGAAAGAATGTGAACTGGCAATTAAATCTCGTGACGCTCTTCATAATTTGATTTTTGGTAAAATAATAGAATTGAGGAAGAATGGAAAGGAAAAATATGGTAGATTGCTAGCAGATATTTATTATAATGATATTCATGTAAATAAATGGATGGTTGATAATAATTATGCCATTAAATACAATGGAGGGAAGAAAGTGAGAGGTGATGACTGGGATTAATATTATACTTAAAAAAATAAACTATAATAATATATAATTATGAATGAAGAATTTATTATATTTGGTTTCCCAGAAGAAACAAAAGAATTTAGAAATTATACTATAGACAGAGAGAATATGAATGAAGAGACAATACAAAAACTAGAAACTATTCATACTACCTATAAATTACAACGAACAAATTGTAATTACAATCAATATGATTATATGGTTGACAAATATTGTAAATTTAATTCAATGTCAAATTTTTGGTCTTTATTTTACGCCCTAGATAATATAGTCGATTTATCAGATCCAGACACCTCCCTACCAAATAGTATCCACGCTCTTCAAACTGCTGAAGCAATACGAAATGACAATTTACCAGATTGGTTTGTATTATGCGGTTTAATTCATGATATGGGTAAAATTATATATTTATATGGGAATGATACGGATGGTACATCAAAGACAACACAGTGGTCAATTGTTGGTGATACATTTATAACAGGTTGTAAGATACCAGATGATATCATACTGCCGGAATATAATACTCTTAATATGGATCATAACGATAACTCCAAGTATACTATGAATTGTGGATTGGAAAAATGTAAAGTTAGTTTTGGTCATGATGAATATATGTATAGAATATTACTAGCAAATAATCATACAATGCCAATAGAAGCAGAATACATTATACGATATCATTCACTCTATGCGTGGCATAGTGGGTCATCATATGATTATCTTGCTAATAGTATGGATTGCAATATGAAGAGAGTTGTACAAGAATTTAATAAATATGATCTGTATACAAAGAATGATAATAATACGATAAAATGGACCTCAGAATTAAAGAATTATTATACTAATTTGATTAAAAAGTATATTAGCAAAGATCTGTTGATATATTATTAAAAAAATTGATATTATTAATAGTTTATAATAATTTATTATAAACTATTAATAATATGAATCATATATATAAACGTAAAAATTTAAATGTAGATGAACCAATATGTAAAAAAACAAAAAATGATTGTGATTTAGTAATAGACATAATAGAAAATGAATTATCACAGGATACTATTGATGAAATATATAGTAAATATATATTAAAAGGTGAACAAAAAATATATGAAAAAGATATTGATATATATATAACTCATATCAATACAAATTTTAGTGATAAGAGTCTTATTAATACACCTGGTAATTATTATATAATGAAAAGAATGTTTACTAAAATACACGAAAACTATAAATCTAAAAAATTATGTAGTTTTTTAGAAGGAAAATGGATGAATCATATATATAATAATAAATATTTATATGAATCTAATGAAAATAAATGGATCAGTATATTAAAAGAGGTTGAAAAATTTATCAAAGAGCATAATAGATTACCAATATCAGAGATTTCGACACTTGAATCTAAATTATATTTCTGGATTAAAAAACAAGAAAAACAATATTATAATAAACATAATATTCCATTGATATTATCAAAGTATATTGACAATATATCTATTTATGATAATTTTTATAGAGATCAATGGAAACAATTTATTATCACATATCACAAATATTTTATAACACCAAAATCAGAATATAAAGTTACAAATATTGAATAATTATTCCGACTCATAAGATTATTTAAATAATTTTTGTTTATACATATGACATAAATCGGCAAACATATTACTAATTGAATTAGCACTATCTATTTCATTTACTAAGATAATCTCAATATCTTTGTAATTAACACCTATCATAGTCCTGGTATCCAATTTAGATTGCAATAAATTCCAATCCAGTATATATTCTTCGGCAATAAATTTAAAATATAAATATAATAAATTCTTATTTGCTCGTAAAATATTATAAATAACAATAACTTGTATTTTAAAATCTTCATAATATTTACTATTATATCCTTCTAAAAAATCTATAATATCATTAGTTACTTTAATTTGCGGTAATTCAAATAATGTGGTTGGTTTCTCTAACACATAACCATAATCTATATGGAATATCATACCATTATTACAAATCATAATATTATCTAAATGTCTGTCCCCTAATCCAATTATATATGATATTGCACTACTAATACTAAGACTATTTACGAATCTTTTTTTAATAGTCTCAATAACTTGATTTTTATTATGTTGCAATATATAATTTTGTAAAGTAAAACCATTCTCATTAATCATTCGCAAAGTAATACTATTTTCAATATATTCTATTAATCCAATATCATTTGGTAGGATTAGTATCATATAAGTCGGTATCTCTTCCATTACATTATATTTATCAAAAGATGAATTTATATGTAATTTATGTTGCAAAGCATTAATAAGATATGATATAATTTGTTCTTTTCTTAAATTTATGTCTTTTTTAATAATAAATTTGATAACTCTCATTTCACCCATTTCATTTACAACTAATGCTTCTACAAGAATTGGATTAGTATTACTTTTTATAACTGATCTACATATTATTTTGATAATATTTTCAAATGGATTAAATGGATTAATAAAGGGTTCTGTTATTTCTATATTATCTATTATTTTATTTATAGATAAAATTAATGTTATGACTTTGTTTATTATATTAGATCCAAATATATTCTGAATATATTCTTCTATATTTTTAAAAAAATTAAAATAATATAAACTACATATATCATTAAATTCAACATATTTATATTCATAAATTATATGATAAGCAATCATTATACTATCTCGATTCGTAGTATCTTGGTTCATAATAATACTATCAAAAATACTATTATTAAATTCAACATCAGACGTAAACATATCCTTATCTAATAAGGATGATAATACCTTACATAAAAGAGGAATATATATATATCTTTTTTTAATAGAACGTTGTAATAATAATTTAGATAATTTAATTATAATCATTTTATTAATATTGTTATTCCAGAAATAGTCATCTTTTATAGTTTTTGATATAAAATCCATAATATCAATAATATCATCAAAGTCTAATTTACCCAGACATTTTCTTGAACATAATAATGTCCAGCATTTTAATTGTTTGTTAATACTATTAGATAAGATAGTATCCAATATATGATATAACCATTCTAATCTATATAATGTTCTAGTATTATTAGTATATGTATAGATTGTTTTAATTAATGATATAAACCATACATTATGTGATATTATAGATTCTTTCATATTCCATAATATATTTATTTCCCATCTGTCAAATGATATATTTATTGTTTTATATTGTATATCTTTAAATTTAGCAATATGATATTTTGCTGCTGTATTATAATTTTTTGACACCTGTAAAACATTATACAAATCTTTAAGATCTAGATATGAAAAGATCATTATTAAATCTTTGACTGTTTTCAATTGTATGATTCTATTACAACATTCATTACACGCTAACATTTTAATACCATTCATATATTTATCATACGTATTTTTAATAAAAGATAAATTCACCCAAGAACGTAATTCTTCTTTTGGTTTAGTAATAAGATCATTGGGTATATCAATATATTTATTACAACATTTATAACAAAAAACGGATCCACATGCGCGACAATGATGTTTTCTTACAATAAAAGAAAACATTACATTACAATTTTGACACTTAATAATTATTTTAGAATCAACCCATTTTTCATTTGTTTTTAAATATAAAGTTTTATCCATATCAGGTGATTTGCTTAAAGAAAGTTGTTTATCGACATATATTGAATAATTCATAGAATAATTCATAGAATAATTCATATTATCATGTAAATTGGTAGGAAGACTATTTGATTTTATTGGTACATTATTTTCTTCAAGATTTGTATTATTTTTTCGGTCAAGACTCTTGTATAATGAGTTATTTTGATTAATATTAATAATATCAATTGGTTTTGATCTTATAATATTAATAGGTTCAGGTGCTTCTATCAATTTATTCTTTTTCTTTTTTTTCTTATTGTAATCCATAATATTATTGTTTAGATTATATTTAGATGCTGTTAAATCCAGATTTATTGTACTACGATTAACTATATTAGGATTTTTATCATATTCTAATATTAAATCATTTAGACTCATATTTGATAATGAATGTTTTATCATATATTTAAATAACACTAATCATTTAAATAAAATAATGAGTTTGAGAGTATTGATCTTAACGTATACACGCTCATAATATTTTTCTACATATAATTGGAATATGTTCGCATTATTTGTGGTGGGGTACTCATTTGATTGCTCTTATCAGATACCATCATACAATTATCTCTATCAATATCTTTAAAAGCAACATGCTTCAAAGAATCCATGTGATTACTATTTGGATCAATAGATCTTAATCTACCGACTGCTTCGCTAGTTGCTCTGAATACATTTTCATATCCTTTGACATCGGAACTGTAGTTGATACATGTTTGTCTGGTAATACCAAGATGTGTACCCATACTAACAGCATCTATATTTGACCCAAGGAAGAAAAATGTCCAATTATATACTTCTTGTTGGTGTTCAATCATTTTCTTTACCTTTAATCTTCCCATTTCACCGGCATAATCTCTTGTTGATGAATTTTCATCACCATCTGTAAAGATTACAAATATAACTTGAGCAGGTCGAACATCAGTTTTTAATGACAACTCCATTCCAGTTATATCAATTACATTACCAATAGTTTCATATAAAGCAGTCCCACCAGATGGCATTACATCTTCCAATTTAATATTGACATCAGATGGTTTTTTATTCTTACAGATTAAATTACATGTATCATTAAAAACCCATACATCTACTGTCACATTATCACCAGTTTGCTCTTTAATAAAATTATTTACTTTTTCCATAGGTATATTACCCATTGACGCCATTGATCCAGATCGATCTTCGATTACAACAATATGAGAACCTTCTAATTTAATAGTATTTTCCATTAATATATATATAATATTATTATTAATATATATATATATCAATTTTTTATTTATTTAATCTATGAGTTATTTTATTACTTTATAAGGTAATATATAGTAATATAGCGTTTTTTATTTTCAGATAAATATTTTCTTTTATAGTAAACAAATTTAAAATTATCTTTACATAAATAACTAGAAATAGCCAGATGTAATTCTAATTGAAAATCATCTTCCAATAAAAATCTACTATTTACTAATTGTGTTTTTAAATATAATCTATCGGGTGATATCTTTTCAGATAAACTAGGAGTTATTTTCAATCCATAGTTTAATAGTTTTTTTACTATATCAGTTTCATTGCTAGTAAAATCAGGTATCATCCAACCCCACATCCAAATATTAGTAGTATTATCAAATATACCCAATATTTCATATTTTGAAATTAGTGTCTTATCTATATCAGGAAATTCAATCGTTTGATTTTCTCGATTAATTATAATATTATCCGAATCAATATAATTTTTATATTCTATTGATTTTATATCATAATAATATATTGCTTTGTCTATTAAAGATTTTAAATCTATATTCATTATTATATAATAGATTTGTAGATTTTTAAAAAATAGATAAATTTATTTATCTATTTTTTAATTATAATATCATACGACCTAACTTATAATCTATGAGTTGGGGTGAATAGTTTCCTTTCATCCTTTCATTTTAAACCATTGTAAAGCAGCCAACCCGCCAATACATTGAGCGAGAATATAGGTTATTAATACAGTTAATGGAAATCCAACGGAATCTTTAAAGTACATTGTAAGACTTACGGCAGGGTTAAAGTGCCCACCAGATAGTCCTCCGAATAAAAATATGGATCCTGCAAGAGCAAGACCAATCGGAATAGCAACATCGCTAAAACTTTTACCAGTATTTACACCATTGGTCATATTAAGTATAACCGTTATTAATACAAAAGCACCGGCAAGTTCGGCAACAGATTTATTGATTAAATTATCAGCCATCTATATATATATAGATTACAAAAAAAATCTATATATTTTTTTATATCATACTATATATAGATGATTAAAAAAGTAGTATTCTTTTTTTCAACATATAATATTATAATTGGTTTAATTATAACGATCCTATCTATTTTTACAGTTGATTTTATTAGAAGTTTCTCCACTGATATAATTATACCTGCACTAAAACCTAATCTAGATAGTCAAATATTAACAATAGGTGATAGACAAGTTAAAATAGGATTATTCATAAGTAGTTTAATTAGATATTTGATTACAATTATAATAATATTAATTATTATTCATAATTATCCATTGCAGATAAAAGATGATGTGATGTAAAAATATAATTCTATTTAAAAAATATATCTATAATAATATTAGATATGAAACAAAACTGTTCAAATTGTAATAAAATAGGACATTCTACAAAACAATGTATCGATCCAATAACATCAATTGGTATTTTTTGTTTCAAATTGGACAGTAATATTGAATACATTTTTAACAATAATATTAATAAAATAACATATTATGATATTGATAATAATTATAATATAAATATGTCAAATATATTTAAATTTAATAAATATATTAAAATGATTAAATTTTTATTAGTACAAAGAAAACATTCATTAAATTATATAGATTTTATAAAAGGAAAATATAATTTGAATGATACTAGTAATATATTAAATATGTTAAATCATATGAGTATGATGGAAGTGGATAATATTAAAAACAAAAGTTTTAATGAATTGTGGAATAATTTATGGAATAAAACAGCGCATTATAAAATATATAATAATGAAATGATACAATCTTGTAATAAATTTAATAAATTGAAAGATTCAGGTATATTGAATGACTTATTAAATGGATGTACACCATATCCTTCACCTGAATGGGAGATACCCAAAGGTA
>Ga0214919_10001989_pt1 | contig 32709 bp, 20 predicted proteins | sample LL1503_MetaG_FD_177994 | JGI IMG/M metagenome (GOLD analysis project Ga0214919, IMG submission 177994) | Freshwater microbial communities from Lake Lanier, Atlanta, Georgia, United States - LL-1503 | ecosystem: Environmental > Aquatic > Freshwater > Lake | place: USA: Georgia | collected... | reverse complement strand
CATCACGCCGGCCCAGATCATCGCGCTGGGACTCGTCGCCGCGTCGATCGGCTGGGCTGGCTGGCTCCTGCGCGACCGGCCAACGAGTGAAGAGGTCGAACTGCTCGCCGGCATGGCACTGCCGTCGTCCGAGATGGCGATCATGGAGGCGGCCTTCGATCGGGCCCAGCTCACCGACCATCGCACCGACGGCGGCCGGGTCTGGGTGCCACGCAGCCGGCAGAGCGCCTACATGCGGGCGCTGGTCGACGCCGAGGCGCTGCCGCGGGAGTTTGGCGGCAGCCTCCGCCGTGCCCTCGAGAAAAACAGCCCGTGGCAGAGCAGGGCGGTGCAGGGCGAACTGCTGCGGGTGGCGACGCAGGAGGAACTGTCGCTTGTCATCTGCTCCATGCCCGGCATCGAGCGGGCCGCGGTGCTCTACGACACCGAGAGCCATCACAGCCTCGAGGGCGGTGGTCCGGCGAAGACCGCCAGCGTGAACGTCCGCACTCAGCCCGACATGGAGCTCGACCCGGTCCGCGTGCAGGCGATCCGTGTGCTCGTCAGCGCATCGATCGCCGGACTCTCGCCGGAGCGCGTGGCGGTGACCGACCTGCGGAGCGGTCGCGTGTATTCCGGGCCGCTGGAGTCGGCTGAAGACCGTGAGACGGCGGTGCTCGCGGGAGCCGATCCGGCGCTCGCCAGAAAGATCGCGCACGAGCACCACCTGGCCACGAAGGTGCGGCAGTCGCTGGCATTCCTCAAGGGAGCCACCGTGGACGTGTCGGTGGAATTCGGTGCGGACGATTCCGAGGCGGCGCCGCTGGCTCCCCGGCCTGAAGAGATGCATGTGGCCCATCCTGCCGACATCGATGCCACGGCTTCAGGGCCGGTTCAGAAATCCGCCGACGCCAACGCCCCCGCCGAGATTCGACTCCGTTCGGCGATCATCGTCGCGTCGCCCCCACCTTCTCCCGCGGCCGCGCCGTCCGCGCCGGGGCGGGCTGCGGCGGCGACCGACACGCCCGAGGCGATCCATGTCTCGATCGCGGTGCCTGACAGCTATTTCCAGACAGCCTGCCGGGCGGCGGAGGAGAGGGCCGGCCAGCCGGTGCTTCAGCCGATGGCGATCGAGGCCCAGGAGACCGAGAGGATTCGTCGCCATGTGCAGAGCATGCTGCCGGCGACCCGCGACCCAACCCGGCGGCGGGTGATGGTCACCAGCTTTCCCGTTGCCTCCAACTCATCAGCCCGCCGCGAGTCGGCAGTCCGGGGCACGGCAGTCAGCCGGTCGTCTGCCGCCCCAGCCGCGCTTGCGACCGCAGAACGGACAGCACACGCCCCGCTGACCGCCGATGCCGTCGTCGCCGCCGTGGTCGCCGGACGGCTCAGTGAGATTCCGCGACAGGCATGGCTGGCGGCGACCAGCATCTGCGTGGGCCTGCTCGCCGGGTTTCTCTGGTGGGCCGGTGGCCGCCGTGATCCCTCACTGGTGGGCCGGGTGCCGCGGCAGGGCCTGCAGCAGCCGCGGATCGACTGGTCTGGTGCCGGCGAGACCCACGCCACCGACGCTGCGGCCAGTGGCGATCTGCCTGGACAGTCTTCCAGCCGTTTCGGGATCGGCCGCGCGGCGGCCTTGATCCTCGCGGTGTGCGCCTGCGGTGCCCCGGTGCGGGCAGCAGGTCTGGACGCCACCGCCGCCGTCGCTCCGCTGCCGGAAGCGTTCCTGTCGGAGGCACAATCGCCCAATGAGCGGCCGCAAACGGTTTCGTTGCAGACCGCCTCGCCGTCTTCTGTCGTGCCAGCCCGGCAACCGACGATCAACGCCGGTGCTCTGCAGGTGCTCCCGGCACTGCCACTCAACTCCCATGGCAATGCCGCTGCAGCCGACCTTGCCACCGGCCTGACCGGCGCCGCAGCCCGGTCTGGCCAGCTCTCCGACTGGAAGCTGCTGGGGGCGATCGCGGCCGCCTTCGCGGTGCTGGCAGCCGCAACGGCGTTCAACAGGCGCCGGGCGAGCGTTCTGCCTCCGGATGTCTTCGAGGTGCTGGGCGAAGGTTCGCTCGGTGGCCAGCATGCCGTGCGGATCGTGCGGTTTGGCCCCAAGACGCTGCTCGTCGGCGTGTCGGCTGCCGGCTGCCAGACACTTGCCGAACTCACCGACCCGCAGGCCACAGCCTGCATCGCCGCCGCCTGCCGCGGCGTCCACCCGCCCATTCGCCCCACCGCATCATCCCGGAGCATCACTCCGCAGAGTCTGCCGGCGACGGCGGCTCGCACCGGCGGGGAGGCGGCATGATCCTCCTCCGCACGGCGGCACGCATGCTGGTCATGCTGGTCATGCCATTCATGTTGGTCATGCTTGTCATGCTAGCCATGGCCGTGATGACCGCTTGGCCAAGCCTGGTGGTTGCCGGAGAAGCAGCCACGCAGGCCATCCAGCCCACGAGCGTCGCCGTCGAACCGGCCACGCTGCCGTCCGCCGAGCCGGCAGCCGTGACCGCGATCGCACCGTCCCCCATGCCCGACCAGACCGCAATGTCTTCCCCGCGGCCGGCCGGCCGCGGGGATGCCACGGCGGTCTCTGGCATGATCACGAAACTCCTCGGCACCCGCTCCCTCGACACCACGCTCTCCGCCGCTGTCATGTTCGGCGTCGCGAGCCTAGCGCCGGCGGTGCTGCTGATGACCACCTGCTTTGTGCGGATGTCGATCGTGCTGACGCTGGTCCGGCAGGGGCTTGGCACGCCGCAGCTCCCCTCCAACCAGATTCTCACGTCGCTGGCCCTCTTTCTTTCGGCGCTGGTGATGTGGCCGGTCTGGACGGCCGCCTACCGCGACGGCGTCGAGCCCTATCAGCAGGGGCGGATCGAGCTGAACGCAGCCTACGAGCAGGGCTCGCTGCCGGTTCGCCGCTGGATGGCGACACAGATCGAACAGTCGGGCAACCGCGACACGATGCTCTATTTTCTCTCACGGCATCCCTCCGCGCCCAAGCGCGTGGCCACCTACGATGACGTGCCGGTGGAGACCCTCTTGCCGGCGTTCCTCGTCAGCGAATTGAAAACCGCCTTCGCAATCGGCTTTCGGCTGCTGCTCCCCTTTCTCGTGCTCGACGTGCTGGTGGCGACGCTGGTGGTGTCGACGGGCCTCGTGATGCTGCCGCCGACGCTCGTGTCGCTGCCGCTCAAGCTGATGGTGTTCGTGGCCGCCGACGGCTGGTCGCTGGTGGTCAGATCTCTGCTCGACGGCGTCAGCAAGACGGTGACGTGAGGAGGCGGCATGAACGATGGCGACCTCGTGGAAATCGTGAGGCAGGCGCTCCTGTCAGGATTGCTCGTGATCGCGCCGGTGTTGCTCGCGGGCTTTGGCGTGGCGCTCCTCACTGGCCTCGTGCAGGCGGCCACGGGCATCCATGAGCCGTTCGTGGGGCTCGCGCCCCGGATGCTGGCGATGGCGGCGACGCTGGTGCTCGTGATGCCGTGGATGGTGGAGCGATTCGTCGAGATGTTCCGCACGGCGGCGGTGCCGTAATGTCTTCCTGCAGAGTACGCACGTGTTCTTCACGCATGGCATAGAAGCTGATGATCAGGCGCTGGCAGATGAATCCGTGAGGGGCCGCCCATGCTCCGAGAGCCGGCGTTGCTGACCAGCGGAGCCAGGATGGCGGAGCGCAGTCAGCATCGAGTGAGCGGAGGCCATGGATGGCCGTAGCGAACGTCCGGCGACGGGGCATGGGTGGCCGCGAACCGTCGCCACACACGTTTTGTGATGGGCGACCCTTTCAAATGAAATGAACAGCAACACCTTTTGGATCCCGTGATGCCTGAAACACTGTCGCCGGAGGTCGTTGTCGCGGTGGGGGCGTGCGGCCGCATCGCGGCGGCCGTCTGCACCGGCACGCTCCCGATTCTGCCGGGCGTTTCATTTCGCATCCGGCTGGCGCTCGCCGTGGCGCTGGCCATGGTGGCGGTGCCGATGGCGCTGGCTGTGCAGGCTGCGGCGGCAGAGCGGCCGGTCGGTCCGCTTGTGCCGGTGCTGGCCGGCGAGCTGTTCGTCGGGCTCATGATGGGCACTGCCGCGGCGGCGGTGCTGGCGGCGACCGCGTGTGCCGGCGGGATCCTCGGCAGTGTTTCGGGGCTCTCCTGGGCCGACGACTTCGATCCCGATGCCGCCGGCGAATCGGCGGGCATCGCCAGACTGGCCTGGTGGGTGGGGCTCGCCGCCTTCTTCACCGCTGGAGGCCAGTTGGCCGTGGTGGGCGGGCTCGTCGACAGCGTGCGGCACGTGCCCATCGGCACCGTGTTTGGTGGGCCGCCGGAGGAATGGCTCGTGACGCTCGCGGTGACCGCGCCGGCGGTGGCACTCTCGCTGGCCGTCATGCTCGCCATGCCGGCGCTCGTGGCGGTGGTGGCCTTTCACCTTGCCAGTGCCATCTGCCTGCGCGCGATTCCGTTCGCGACCGGACCCGGCCTCCTGCAGGGACTTGCCTCACTTGTGCTCCTGGCCAGCATCTGGCTGGGGGCGGAGTCCTGGGGAGGCGGCAGCGCGATCATGATGCTGCGGTCGATCGACGCCTGCTTTGGCGGGAGGTGACGCGATGAGCGACGCCGCCGATCGCACGATTCCCGCCACTCCCCGCCGTCGTGAACTGGCCCGCCGTCAGGGCTTCATGCCGATGGCGAGCCTGCCCGCGTGGGTGGCGACGGTGGCGACCACGCTCCTGCTCCTGCCTGCATGGGCGGAGGCGACGTTCGCTGCGGCCACCGCCATGATCCAGCAGTCGGCTCGTTTTACCACGGGAGGGCTCGAGTCTTCGCCTCGGCTCGACGGCGTGCTGCCGTCCGCGGTGGTGCTTCCGACGCTGGCGCTCGTGGCCGTTGCCGGCGCGGTTGGCCTGACGGTCAGGATGCTGCTCGACGGACCGGCCTGGCGGCCTTCCCGCATCGCTCCCTCGTTCGACCGCATCAGTCTGCTGGCGGGCCTGTCACGGATCTTCTCGACGGCCTCACTCATGTCGTTGGCGGGTCATGCCTGCGGCCTGGCGGTGATGGTGGCGGCTGCCGCGGTGTCGGCCCGACCGCTCGCGACGGTCATCGGCTCTGGTGATCTGGCTCACGAGCCCGCGCGGTTGTTTGCAGCCGCGCAGCAGGCGATCTTTCCGTTGGTGGCCGCTGCCGCCTTGGTGGCCGCCGGCTCCTGGGCGTTTTCCCGCCTGCGGTTCGAGCGGCGGATTCGCATGACGCCCCAGGAATACGCCGACGAGGCCCGCAGCATGCAGGCCGACCCGAAGGTGCGATTGATGCGGCAGCAACAGAGTGCTGCCCGAGTTGGTCGGCAAAGGCCTCATGTGGTAGCCTCAGTCGCTCCTGAGCTCTCCGCTGCTGCCGCCCATGCTCACACGTCTTCTACCCCGTAACCGGCCGGTGAGCGTCTCCGCCGCCGTTGTCCTGCTGCTGTGCCTGTTTCTGTTTGCCAGCCATGCGAGGGTTGGCATGGCGCAGGCAGAAGCGGCTCCAGTCGCTCCGGAAAAAGGGGCCGCCGCCTTCATCCAGTTGCTCACGGCGAAGGTGGTGGATACCAAGACGCTGGGCGGCACCACAGCCGCAGAACTGCCCTTCTTCCGAGTGCGGCTCTATGTCACCCCGGTCGTGTCGGGCACAGCATGGGTCGGCGTCGACTGCGGCCTCTTCAAAAAAGCCAGAGCCGAGGGGAACAAAAATCCGGACCTCATCAAACTTGCTGCGCCCACGGGCTTGTTTCGCGACCGACTGAACAGGGCCTTCAGCGACCGCTTGTCCGCCACATCGGATTCGGATGAGGTCGGGTTTCGCATCGTGGATGTCTGGTGTCGGCATTCGGACGGCGCCGGAGGACACGTGCCAGTGATGGCGAAAGTATGGTTCAACGAACGGCTGCCAGGCCCTCCCGATGATGGTGGGAAGCCATTCGTGGCCGGGCGATTGTGCCACGCCGACGCCCCAGAAATTGTCGAGTGTCTGAGGGCGCTCGATGCTCAGGTGATGCTTGAAAAACTGTCCCAGGAAGACATGCAATCACTGTCGGCAGATCCAGAAGCCGCCCAGTCGCTTGCCAAGGCCATCGAGATCTATCGCGCGGACATCGTTGCCTTCAAGGTCGCGCCGGTCGATCCCAAACCGAGGCAAACGCTCACGGTCGGCGGGATAGTCATAGAGTTGCGAGGCACTCAAGATCTGCCCGAGTCGCACTGCGACTTTGATCGTACGAAGACCTGGATCTCCGGGTCGGGAGATACGTTCATCGGCCTTACGGAGGCCGCGAAGTCGGGGCAAGCCAGCATGACGATCGACTTGCCCCCGGGACGCGACTTAGGAGGGGGGACGGTGTGGGCCCCTTCTATCATCAGCGACCAGACGGCGACGCTCGAGGTTGAGGTGTCCAAAGACGGCCTTGCGTGGTCGCCGCTCTATCGGCTCGATGCCTCATCGATGGAGGACGAGGACCAGCACGTGCTGCCTGCATCGATCCTGACAGGGGCGAGCATCACGATTCGGGCCCAGTTGACATCCCGAGCGGATGCAGCGGCCGCCGCGAGCGGAAATGGACTGCGCTACCTGGCTGCTGCGCCCCCCATCCTGAGCCACTACAAGCTCGATCGCAGCGCAAATGGGATCCGAGTAGTCCCTTGCGAACCAGTGGTCGGCCCCTCGCCGCGCCAACTCAGACTTGTCCTGCAGCCCAAGGTGCTTGGTTCCCGCGAGATTATCGACCTGGTGAATGCTGGGGGGGCGTCCATCGACTTGTATGCACCTTGCCAACTCGACGAAGATGCCTGCCGTGCCATTGGCAGGTATGCCGGTGCGATTCGCTTTTGGACGCTACCGGACTGGAAAGACGCCAAGGAGAAAAGGCTGAAGGAGATGGTTTCCGGCACGGGCTGGATCATCTTTCCCAGCATGGAGGAGATCCCCGAAGATATGGCTCCAGGGGTCGCGGCGGGAAAAAAGTCGATCGGTTTGCCGAGGGTCCGCACTCCCAGCCGTGAACTGCTCGCCGCCCTCGCCACATGCTCTGGCGAACTCGCCTTGGACGGCATCGAAACGCTCTCGACCGAGCAATCGCTGGCGCTCAGCCGTTACCAAGGCCCCAAGCTATCCCTGGCCAGCCTGCACACCGCTCATCTTTCGCCCCCGCCACAGGAATCGCCCTCCACCCCGGAATCACTGAGCCGCTGGAGGTTGTTTGTGAAGGCCGTCGTCGAGGCGCCGGGCACCTGCACCCTTTCGGGACTGAAGGAGCTCGACGAGGCTACCGCGACGGTGCTGGCCGCGGGTCACAAGCACCTCGTCCTCGATGATGTCGAAGCCCTGTCCGAGCCTGTCGCGAGAGCCCTGGCACTCACGTATCAGGGGCTGAGCCTCAATGGCGTCAAAACGCTCAAGAGCCCTGAAGCGGCTGCGTTGCTGTCGTTCGGCGGCGAGTACCTATCCCTGGCCGGTCTGCGGGAAGTGGAATGCGTCATCAACGATTTGACCGTCCCCGGCGGACGCCGGCAGCAGAGTCTGCGGAGCCTGCTGGAGCCGCCGCTCACGGAGGAAGAGATGGGCACTGGAATGCCGTTGGATGCGTTCGTAAAGACGCCCGGTGTCTTCACCTTGCAATCTCGACTCGATGGTCGCCGCATCGGCAACGGGAGGTTCGACGAGACGATCGCACAAACGCTTGCTGGCGGTCAAAAACATCTGGACCTCGACTGTCTTGTCGATGACGATATGACGCCGGCAATCGCTCAGGCTCTCGCCTTGTCCGCCAAAATCGTCTCATTGGATGGGATTCAGACAGTCTCGGCTCAAGCCGCAGCCGGCCTCTTGCGCTATCAGGGCCCAATGCTTTCGCTGGCAAATTTCAAGGCGGTCGACGACGGGGCTGCGAACTCCTTAGAGCCTCTCGTTACGGCTGGTCGCACATGTCTGCCCGTCGCAGGCATGTTCAACATCGCCGAGTTGCGATCATTTGTAGAGAATCCACTGACTGCACAAGTGGTCCTGGGGGCGGAGCAGAAGAAGGCGATCGAGTCTTGTAGGAGGCTTACAAAAAAGCGGGTCTGGGTGTTCGTGAACGGCAACAAGCTTGACGCGAAGGCCAGCCTCGTGCTCCCGGACGTGGTTGAACTCGAAGACAAAATCGGCGGCAAGCAGCGCTATCCTCGCAAGGCACTGCTCAATGCGAGCCAGACATTCCTGGAAACGCTTACAGACAATGCCACGAAGGTCGCCGCCGCGCGCAAAGAAGCGATATTGAGGCAATCTCTTGGGCCGGTCGTTGCCGCCGATTCTGCCGAGTTGGAGAACGCCGATGACGCGAAGGTTCGCCCCAAAAACGATTGAAGCCAAGGCTTCTGCCGCGTTCTCACATGCTCGTGGCGGGGATCACGGCACCTGGTAGCCGTAGCGGTCGAGATAAGGCCGCCACCGGCGGGCCACCTCCGCGACGATCCGCGGATCGTGGTTGTAGGTGTTCGTGCGGTAGCGTTTCATCGACCGGGCGTGTTCCTCGAGCGGACCTCGCACCCGTTCGAAGTCGCCCAGCCCGAGCCGCTCGTACGACTCGGCCAGCGCTCCCACCGGATCCGCGACGAGATCCTCGTAGCGGATCTCGTGCAGGCGGCCCGCAGGGAGCGCGGCCCTGTCGCGTTCGAAGGCCGCATACATCTCCTCGAACGCGGCAAACACATAGGGTTCGAGCGTCTCTCCACGGTCGACCTGCAAGCCCTGCACGTCGTGCAGCGATCGCCACAGCCGCATCGTCGAGGCGAACACCACAAACGGGTCGCGCACCACGTGCAGGAATCGCGCCTCCGGAAACATGTCCGCGAGCACGCCCACCCGGGCGGTGTGCGGCGGGCTCTTGAGCACGGGCCGACGCGGATCGGCCACGGCGAGCATGCCGAGGAACCGACGCAGGGCGGCTCGCCAGCGGTCGAGTTCAGCCGGGGCAAGGCCTGCCAGGTCGAGCGCCTGAGGAACGGCGGGGCTTGTGACGGGAAACGCCATGCGGCGGTAGGGGGAAGGAGCGCCCATGTTCATGAGGGCAAACTCGTCCTCCTGCGGACGGTCCCAGCCGGCAGCGACGTCGTCCATCGGCCGCTTCGACGGAATCATCCAGCCGATCGCGGCGGTCATGAACGATTCCGTGAGCAGGAAATGGCCGGGCGTGAAGCACTGGTAGGTGTTCGGGCAGCAGAACCGATCGTCGAGCATCAGCAGCTCGTGGAGGAGCGTCGTGCCCGACCGCCAATGACCGATGATGAACACGGGTGGCGGCGTGGTCGGTGGAGACTGCAACTGCCGCCGAAACCTGGCCGTCGAGAGGGCCTCGGCCACCGAATTGAAGGCCGCGGCCGCCGTGATGGTCACCATCAGTCCCCACTTGGTCAGGCTTGCACGCGCGTGATGCTCGGCTACCAGCGGCAGCCACACGCCCAAGGGCATGCCGTGCCAAAATCGCGGACTCCACCAGGGATACGCATGGAACTTCTCGGCGGAGGCGGAGGCGGGCGTCGGTGCGGAAGGGGGCGTGGGGGCGTGCACGGTGTTCCACCTGACTGATTGCGAGGCTCGTGAGTCCGACACTTTACACGATCACCATGATCAACGTGTGGTGGCCGAATCGTCCCCCTCAGCCACGGCCATGCGTGCTGCCGGCAGCGTGTCGGCCATCGCCGACACGAGCTCGTCGGCCGACGGGCAGCCCGTCCAGCGACGGCACTCGTCCCCTTCGGAAGTCGCCACGACCACCGTCGGAAACTCCTTGACGCCAAACCTTCGGCAGTCGGTGGCGTGCCGATCGGCATCGACCATGACACAGACGAACTGCCGGGAGAGCCCCACGAGCCTCCGATCGATCAGCGTGCCCTGGGCAAACTCCGCGCACCAGTGGCACCAGGCTGCCCGGAAGACCACGAGCATCGGCCTGTTTTCCGCGGTGGCCCGCCGCCGTCCAGCGTCATATCCCTCCACATACTCGATGGCGTTTCCGAGTTCTGGCGGCGTGGCCGTGAGACGCACCGAGCGCGGGGAGGGCGATTCCACCACTTCGTCGCGGATTTCGAATCCCCCCCAGACAACCAGCACCACGAGCAGTGCCGCCAGCCCCGCCATCCAGCGGCCGATCGGATTGGGAAGAGGGGTGTTGGTCATGGGAAAACCGGCCGGAAGAGCATTCACAGCAGCACGTTTACGGCCACCGCCTGCAGACGGCAAGTCCGGTCGCCTCTCGCGTCGGTATGGGGACTACGGAGGACGGGGCAATCCGCGGGAGCCGGGCTTTTCGTGGTGGGTGGGCCAGGGCGAGCACCAGCACGGAAAGCGTTGTGTCTGCCGCACTGAAAACCTATGGTTCCGTCTCCATCCAGAAGTCCAACCGCACCGCATGTCGGGCAGCCCAGGCTGCCGGCTCCATGGCCAGAGTTTTCATCACCGCTGCCTGCGGAATCGCTGCCGCTCTCGTGGCGGGATCGGGCTGCCGGCTGATTCCCCGTTCGGGCCCCGTGCCGCAGGAGGTCGCCGACGCCCGCCGCCTCTGCAACGAAGGCCTGTCCGCTGCAGACCGCAAGGACCTGCTGCGGGCCGAGGGGCTCTTGGAGCAGGCCGTGAAGAACTGCCCCACCGATGTCGACGCGCGACGGCACTACGCCGACGTGCTCTGGCAACGGGGCGAACGGATGGCGGCGGTGACCCAGATCGCTGAGGCGTTGCGGCTCTCGCCTGGCGACACCAGCCTCTGCATCGATGGCGGCCGGATGTACATGGAACTCGGCCTGCTCGACGACGCCGACCGGTTGTCGCGCGAGGCGGTGCGGGCGGCTCCCCGTTCCGACAAAGCCTGGCGGCTTCACGGCCAGGTGGTGCTCGCCCGGGGCAGGCCCGAAGAAGCGTTGGCCGACTTCCACCGCGCGATGGCGATCGCGCCCGACGACCGCGACATCATCCTCGACACCGCGGAGGTCTACCGGCGGCTCGGCCGTCCGCAGCGGGCGCTCGCGACGCTGGCCATCCTCGGCGAAACCTATGCGCCGAACCAGACGCCCCCGCAGGTGCTGGTGCTCGAGGGCATGGCCCAGGAGGCGCTCGACCGCCCCACCGATGCGATCGAGAGCTACCGCCATGCCGTGGCCCGTGGTCTGCAGTCACAGGATATCGCCACGCGGCTCGCGAAGCTGCAGCATGAGGCGGCGGAAGGCCATCCACAGACCACCGTGGCGGAGGCGCCGGCGGACGTTTTGCGGCAGTAGCCCCACAAGAGTTCATCGCCGGTGTTCTTCGCCAGCCTCACTCGCCAGTCGTGGTTCGGCCGGTCAGCAGGTCAAAGGCACCGATCGCCGGCACGAGCATCGCCAGTGTCGCAAACCCGTAGGCAGCCGCCGCCACCAGAAACACCTGCAAGGCGTTGCCCTGGAGGAAGCTCGTGATCGCCACAAACGTGAGCGCCGGCAAGAGCGCCGAGGCCCAGCCGATCGCCGGCGAGGGATTGCGTGCCGACAGTGCGGCATAGAGGCCGATCGCACCGCCGACGATGACCGCCAGAAACGGCGCCAGCTGCAGTTCAAAGCTCGACCCGAACGCGACCATGATTCGCATCGCAGTGGACACGCCCACGAACAGAAACGCCACGGTGCCCAACGCCACGGCGATCGCCCGCCGCGACGACGCATGGGAGAGTCCGGCGTGCAGACCAAGCACGGCTGCGAAGAACAACAGCACGGCGAGCCCGAGCGCCATGTAGATGGCGTTTTCGATGGTCGTGATCCGTGTCGCCGCCAGCGCGCCGCAGAGCACGAGCGGCAGGAGCACGATTTCGCGGGCCGCCGTCAACACCCCAAACAGCTTCCCCCAGACGAACTCGGAAGGCTCCAGATCGGTGACGAGCAGCACGTCGAGCGCCCCACGGTCGCGTTCGGTGGTGATGCTCGTGACGGCCATCGCGGCCACCGCCAGCAGGCTGGCCAACGCCATCGGCACCACGGCCACCGCCACGGCGAGCCCGTCGGGCCGCGGCCGCCGCGCCTCGGCCACGATGCCCGCGACCGCGGCCGCGAAGAGCAGAAGCCAGGCAAGACGCACCAGCAGCAGCGCCTTGCCGTGCGCCCTGGTGCAGATTTCCCGCCAGAGCACCGGGTTGTCCCAGACCACCCGCGACGGCCGCTTCGCCGAGATCGCACGGGCGGCACCGCCCGCCGCCTCAGGCTGCCGCCGCAGCTCCTGGGTCGTGTTCCAGGCCCGTACCCGGCTCACTGCCACGACGTTGGCCGCCACGATCAACGCCGCCGCGACGGCGAGGAACGGCAGCAGTGTGTTGCCGCCGGTGGGCGTGATCGCCGCGAACACCGCGCGGGCCGGCGACACCTGCGCGCCGACGGCCGCCCCGAACCGGCCGGCGACCACCTCGCCGATCGCCACCCACGCCACCAGTGCAAAGGTGGTGATGGCCAACGCCTGAAACGTGGTGTCTTTCCAGAAGGCGATGCACGTGGCCACGCTCGCCGCGGCCAGTGCCGCCGCCACGGTCACCACGAAGAGGCGGACCAGTTGCGGCATGGTGACGCCGCCAAACAGTGACGCGATGACGAAGACCGGCACCGCGGCCAGAAGGAGCAGCATCACGCGGAGGAGGCTGCCTGCCAACTTGCCCAGTACGAGCTGTCCGTCACTAAGCCGGCTGATGAGCAGGAGCTCGAGCGTGCGGCGATCCTTTTCCGAGGTCACGGCCACGGTGCTGGTCATGGCGGCGGCGAGCATGGCCAGAGAGAGCTGCAGCGGCGCCAGAATCCGCAGCAGCGTGGCTCCGAATCGAGCGGTGTCGCCGGCCGTGGTGACCGCCTGCGTTCCGGTGACCACCAGCCAGCAGGTGGCGACGATGCCCAGCAGCGCGCCGCAGTAAACGGCCCGGGCCACGAACAGCCCACGCGCCCGCGGCACGGCCCGCACCTCGCGTTCGAAGACAGCACCCAGCATCGATTTTCTCCCGTCCGCACCGCGACCCGCCATGGTACAAATTCGAATCAGCGATTACAGTATCAGACTCCGCCCGAATCTCGTATGGACGCGATCGCTCGGGCGGGCCCCTCCGTTGGAGATCATCCCCATGGTCAGGCGATCCGCACCGTTTTCTGTCTCCCGTCTTGTTGCCCTGGCAGTCGTCGTGCTGCCTGCTTTCGTGGGGGCGAACCTAGCCCACGGGCAGATCACGGCCCAGACGCTCGTCGGCAAGGCCGTCTCGGATGACGCCCAGTATGGCGACATCAACAACGCCATCGGTCGCTTCCGTGACCGCGACATCGTCGGCTGCCGGGCGCTCCTGGAGCGGGCACGGTCGAACAATGCCAAGCTGCCCCCGCCAGGCGTGATGATGTCGGTGCTCTGGCTGGGCGTGAACCAGTTGCAGCCGGCGCGGGCCGAGTTGGAAGACACGGCGGTCAAGTTTCCCGGCGACCCGGAGCCCTACATGATGCTGGGCGACCTGGCATTCCAGGAGCGTCGCATCACCGACGCCGACGTGCTGTTTTCGAAGGCGACGGAGCTCACCACCGCGTTCACCGAGAATCCCAAGCGGAAGCGTGACTTCGAGATCCGCTGCCATGCCGGCAGCGCCGCCGTGGCCGAGTCACGGAAGCAGTGGGACGTGGCGCAAAAGCACCTCAACGGCTGGCTCGGACTCGATCCCGACAATGCCAGCGCCCGCCAGCGGCTGGGGATCGTGCTGTTTCAGCTTGGCAAGCAGCAGGAGGCGTTGGCCGAGTTCAAAGAGGCGAAAAAGCTCGATGGAAACGCTGTCCATCCAGAGCTGGCGATGGCCCGGCTCTACGACGATGCCAAGCAACGCGACACGGCCAAGAAGCTGATCGAGCAGGCCGTCAAGTCGGCGCCGCAGGATGCTGCCGTGCTGCTCGCCACGGCGCAGTGGTATGTGGGGCAAAACGATCTCCCGGCGGCCACCGTCAATGCCGACAAGGCCCTCAAACTCGATCCCAAGAGCCTCGAGGCGAAGGTCGTCCGCGGGGCGATCGCCCGTGTCGCCCGCGACTACCCGACGGCAGAAAAGTATTTCAACGAGGCGCACGTGCAGTCGCCCGGCAACTTTCCGGCGAGCAATTCGCTGGCACTGGTGCTGGTGGAGACCGACGACAAGGAGTCGCGGCAGCGGTCCCTGGAGATGGCCGAGGCCAACGTCGCGATGCACCGCGATGGATCGCCCAATCAGGCCAACGCGCTCACCACTCTGGCATGGATCTACTACAAACTGGGCCGCCGCGAGGATGCCGAGAAGATTCTCTCGCAGGTTTCCCAGAACAATCAGCTCACGACCGACGGCGCCTACTACGTGGCCAAACTGCTCGCCGACCGCGGCGAGAAGGACCGTGCCCGGAAGATCCTCGAGGAGGTGCTCACCAACGAGGCGATGTTCGCCACGCGAGCAGATGCGGTCGACCTGCTGGCCACGCTCAAGAAAACGTCCGGCAACTAGCCGGCTGTGGCGGGGCTATGGTGCCTCGAAGGGAGCCGGCACCGGCGTGGCCATCGGCTGCTGCGGCATGGCGCGGATGATGATGCCACCTGGCTTGGTCGGTACGCCGGTGGGGCCCAGCCGCACGGCGGATCCTGGACCGGCCTGCATGGCCCGTCGTCGCGCCCTGAGCCGATCGCTCCGCAGCGGAATGCCCGGATAGGCCTCGATCGGCACCTCAAGGTTGGGCAGGCCGATGCGGCTGCCGTCGCCAAAGTAGGTGAACATCTCGATGCCGCTGGCAGCGGGGGGCATGACCGCAGCGGCGGCCGCGAAAAATAGGACCGGCAGGCAGAGGGTCTTGCGCACCCGTGCCGAGAGCGGGAAATTCATGATGGGTGTCCAGTGAGAGGCCCGGCCGGCCAAGGCGATGCCCTCTCTGAGGTATTCGGCATCGGGCCACGCTGCCGTCGCGGTATTCTTCCGCCCCCCGAGCGACCGTCACGATCGTCATGCAACCGCCTGCTACGCTTGGCATCATGCCCATGCTGCCAGCCACACTCATCCATACCGCCGCCTGCGTCGCCGCCGGCCTCGCCGCGGCGGTGTCGGCGTGGGGCGTCTTTCTGGTCCGTGGCTCCACGGCCGTGCCGGCCGCCTTCTGGTCGGTGGCGGCCTGCCTGGCGCTGGCTGTCGAGATGGGGGCGCGGGCAGCCGGGGGCCTCGCCGACCCGGCCGCGGGGGCGGCGGCCCGCCTGGCCGTGGTGTCGCTGTCGCTCTGCCCGGCGATGTCGCTGTTGGGCGCGAAGCGGCCGCAACACGGCGTGTGGCAGCTGATCGTGGCCACACTGGCCGTCGTGCTGGCGATGCCGGCGGCCACCGCGTTGCTCATGCGGCCGGGCAGTCTGCCCGACCTGCACCTGCTCGAGCGGTGTTTCATGCCGCTGCTCGTGCTCGTCGGCTGGATGAATTTTGCCGGCACGCGGCGGGCGGCCGCCGTCAGTTGCATCGCCGCTGCCCAACTACTCCTGTTGCGTGGCTTTCTGCCCGGTATGGTGATGGATGGGGCGATGAACGCCACGACGGCGGGTGGCGCCGACGCCGCGGCCGCCGGGCTGCTGCTGGTCGGCACGCTGTTGGCAGCGGTGCAGGCCTGCACGAGCCGGGGCGGACGAGCCCGCCGGGGCGAGCAGGGGCCCGCGTCGGGCCACGCGGTCGCGGCCATCATCGATCCGGCTTTTCTTGCCTTGCGGGAGACGCTCGGCGCCGCCTGGATCCTGCGGATCGCCGAACGCTTCAACACGGTGGCGGACTCCCGCGGCTGGCCCTGCCGGCTCCGGTTTGGCGGACTGGAGAGCGGCGGCGACCCGGGTGACACGTTCTGGCATCGCGACGCCCTGCGGGCCTTTCGAGCGCTTGCGAGGCGGTTTGTCTCGGAGGCTTGGCTCGCCCGGCACGGCTGGCACGATGCCACACAGCCGTCGCCTCCGGGCCCCTGACGCCTGCGTTATCTCTCCGGGTTTTTCGGAGTTTAAGGCGGTTGTCCTCTGAAAAAACATCCGTGTCCGCTCGGGAACAATAGCCCCCACGGTGGTAGGGCTGTAGACTGTGCAATCCGACGTGTTCCGCGGCACCAGCCGCAGGGGTGTTCGTTGGTACTTCCTTAGATCTTTTTTCAGGAGCCTCTCATGGCTGAAGAGTCCCGTCCCGCCGAGCAGATGCCCGTGCCCGTCGATGAGTCGCACATTGCCGCCGCCTACGCGAACTTCTGCCGCGTGACCGGCACGCCCGAGGAATTGATCGTCGACTTTGGGCTCAACAAGCAGGTGGCCGGCACCTCGCCCGACACCATCCAGCTCACGCAGCGGATCATCGTCAACTTCTTCACGGCAAAGCGGCTGGCGGCGGCACTGGCGATGGCGGTGGCCCGGCACGAGCAGGCTTTCGGCATGCTCGAGACCGACGTGCAGCGGCGGATCGTACAACAGCCGATCTCCAGGGCATGAAGTCTGTGAGTCGGGTCAGCTATGAGTCGGCTATGATCAGGGGAGCGTGCCAAGCACGCTCCCCGATCATGGCTGAAGCACGATGACGCACGCACGCGAATGGGGCCGAACTGAATTCAGATGAGCATCGACGAGACGGTCGAAATCGAACGGGCACGCAGCCAGATCCGGGCGCTCGTCGCCGAGATCGAGCAGCTCGCGCGAACCGACGCGGCCGAGGCCGATTTCTTCCGCGGGCTGCTCGAGCGGGTACTCGTGGCGATGGAGGCGGTGGCCGGGCTCGTCTGGCTCGTGGGCGAAGGGGGCCGCGTCGAGCCGATCTGCCATGCCGGCGTGGAAAACACCGGCATCGCGGCCACGCCTGAGACCCAGGCCGCCCACGGAGCCCTCGTGCAGGCGCTCGTGCAGAGCCCTACGGGCCTGCTCGTGCCCCCGCATTCGGAGCTCGGTGCGGGCGGGGCCGTCGGTGGTACAGTCGCGGCGAACGATTCCGGGCTCCTCGTGATCGCGGCGCCGATCGACCGGGGTGGCGTTCGCGCCGGCCTGATCGAGGTGTTTCACCAGCAAAATCTGCCCGATGTCGAGCGGGGCTATCTGACGTTCCTCGAGCAGGTGTCGGCCGTGGCCGGCGACTATCTCGACCGGCGGCAGTTGAAAACGCTCGACAACCAGCAGACCGCGCTCACGCAGGTGGAGCGGTTCAGTCGGGCTGTGCATGAATCGCTCGACCCTGTGGCCACGGCCTTCGTGCTTGCCAACGAGGCGCGGCGGATCATCGGCTGCGACCGGGTGAGCGTGCTCGTGCGGCGGCGGCGGAAGCTGCGGCTGGAGGCGGTGAGCGGCCAGGAGTCGGTGGAGCGGCGGGCCTCGGCCGTGCAGGCCATCGAGGCGTTCGTGCGCGTCGTGGCCATGGCGGGCGATCCGCTCTGGCACCCCGACCCGTCCAAGGAACTCCCGCCCCAGATCGAGGAGGAGCTCGAGCACTATATCGACGAGTCCCATGCGACTGCGCTCGCGGTCATTCCGCTGGAGAAGCCGCGGCCCACGCCGGTGGTGAAGCCCGGCGGCGTCGATGCGGTGGCGGTGGCGCGGGCGGAGACGCCGATCGGAACGGCCCCCGAGCCGATCGGCGCGATCGTGGCCGAGTGGTTCTCGTCGAGCAGCTTCGATACCGGCAAGCGGGCCCGCGTCGACCTCGTTGCCGAGCATGGCAAGGTGGCGATCGCGAATGCCCTCACCCACACCAGCCTGCCGTTCTACGGGCTGATCGACCTGATGGGAAAATCACGGGTGCTGACGACGGCCCGCAATCTGCCGCGGACGGTGCTGGCCGCCCTGTCAGCGGTGGCGGCGCTCTTGGCGCTCATCCTCATCCCGGCCGAACTGCGGCTGGAGGGGAAGGGCACGCTCGAGCCGGTCCACCGTCGCGACGTCTTTGCGGGAATCGACGGCGTGGTTGAGAAGCTGGAAGCCGGCCTCGAGCACGGTGCCAGCGTGAAGCAGGGGCAGCTGCTGGCCACGCTCCGCAACACCGACCTGGAAGTGGCGCTCACCGACGTGCTCGGCCGCAAGGCGTCGAGCGAGGAGCAGCTCGTGGCCACGCGGCGGGCCCTCCTGGAAGACAAGAAGATCTCGGCCGACGAGAAGACCAGGCTCTCCGGCCGGGCGGCCCAGCTGCAGCGGGAGATCGAGAGCCTCGAGCAGCAGCGGAAGCTCTATGAGACGAAGAAGCACGACCTCGAGGTCCGCAGTCCGATCGACGGCGTGATCGTCACCTGGCAGGTTCGCGACCGGCTCACGCTTCGCCCGGTGGAGAAGGGCCAGTCGTTGATGAGCATCGCCGACAAGACCGGCCCCTGGGAGCTGGAGGTGCACATGCCTGACGACCGGCTGGGCCACATCAACCGGGCCGCCCTCGTCGCGAAGCAGGACGGCCGGGATCTGACGGTCGATTACATCCTGGCCACCGATCCCGGCACCCGGCACTATGGGCTGGTGAAGGAGATCCACGAGCAGGCTGAGGTGCGTGGCGAGGCGGGCAACACCGTGCTGGTACGGGTGACGATCGACCCGGAGCGGCACGAGAAGGAGGAGCTGGGGGCCGGTGCCACGGTCACCGCCCGGATCGCCTGCGGCAAGCGTCCGCTGGGCTATGTCTGGTTTCACGACGTGCTGGCGTTCATCCAGTCGCAGATCCTGTTCCGACTCTGGTAGGGAGCCTTTATGGCACGCATTTTGTCCACTCTTCACGGTTGCATGCTCGCCATCGCCCTCTCCGTACTGCCGGCGGTGGTCTGTCACGCCGCCGACGCCGAGCCAGTGCTGGAACGGTGCCTTGTCTCGCTCATGGAGGAGGCGAAGGTGCCGGCCCGCGAGGCGGGTGTGCTCGAGGAACTGCTGGCCCGCGAGGGCGATGTGGTGAAGCGGGGCGACGTGATCGCCAAGATCGACGACAACCAGCCGCAGATGGAGCGACGCAAGGCGAAGGCCGAGCACGATCAGACGGTCGCCAAGGCGGAGAGCGACGTGGACGTGCGCTATGCCGTGGCCGCCGAAAAGGTCGCCCAGATCGAGTATGAAAAGGCGGCCGAGTCGGATCGGAAGGTCCCTGGGAGCGTGACCCGCGTCGAGCTCAACCGGCTGCAGCTCAACGAGCAGAAGAGCGAATTGCAGATCGAGCAGGCGCAGCTGGAGAAGAAGGTCTCGACGATGGCGGCGATCTCCAAGGGAGTCGAGGTCGACGCGGCTGAGAATGCGATCGAACGTCGTCTCATCAAGTCGCCGCTCGACGGTGTGGTGGTGCAGCTGTTTCCGCACGAGGGGGAATGGATGCAGCCGGGCGATCCGCTGGCCCGCGTGGTCCGCGCCGACAAGCTGCGGGTGGAGGCCTACGTCGATTCGACCCGTTGGAATCCGGAGCAGGTCCGCGACCGGCCGGTGACGGCGGAGGTGGTGCTCGCCGACAACCGCCGGGAACAGTTCAAGGGACGGATCGTGTTCACGAGCCCGATCGTGGAGAGCGGAGGCGACTACCGGGTGTTTGCCGAGGTTGAAAACCGGCAGATCGAGGGCACGCAGCAATGGCTCCTGCGTGCCGGTCAGACCGCCACGCTCGTGATCCACTCCAAGGAACCGCCGCTGCCTGCGGTCCGCAAGTAGAGCGGCGCGTTTATGGCCACCGCCGACGCCTTTCGTTCGAGCACCACGCGGCCGGTCGGCCTGCGCCGCCGTGGCGACCTCGTCACCAACCGGCAGGTGCATCAGGGGCAGGCCTGGTGGGTGGTGAAAGACCCGATCTCGCTCTCCTACTTCCGCTTCCGGCCGGAGGAATACGCGCTGCTCGACATGCTCGACGGCGAGGTCAGCCTCCAACAGCTCAAGGAGCAGTTCGAGGCCCGCTTTCCGCCGCGGCGGATCACGCTCGACGAGCTGGCCCGGTTCGTGGCCACGCTCCACCGCAGCGGCCTCGTGATGGGCGACCGGCCGGGGCAGGGGCCTCAGCTCTACGAGCGGCGGAAGCAGCGGATATGGAAGCAGTGGATGGCGTGGCTCGCGAACATCATGTCGATGCGGTTTCGGGGCATCGATCCCGACTGGATGCTCGAGAAGCTCGATCCGTGGTTCGGCTGGCTCTTCTCGCCGCCGGCGATCGCGGTGATGATGACATTCGTGTCGTCGGCACTGCTTCTCGTGCTCGTGAACTTCGACGTTTTTCGCTCGAAGCTGCCCGACTTCCACCAGTTCTTCGCCTCGGGCAACTGGCTCTACCTCGCCGTCGCGCTGGGGGTCACGAAGATCATCCATGAATTCGGCCACGGCCTCTCCTGCAAGCACTACGGCGGCGAGTGCCATGAGATGGGGATGATGCTGCTCGTCTTCACGCCCTGCCTCTATTGCGACGTCACAGACAGCTGGATGCTGCCGAGCAAGTGGAAGCGGGCGGCGATCGGCGCGGCGGGGATGTATGTCGAGGTGATCATGGCCTCGATCGCCACCTACCTCTGGTGGAATTCCCACGCCGGCGTTTTCAACCAGCTCTGTCTCGACGTGATGTTCGTGTCGAGCGTGTCGACGATCCTGTTCAACGCCAATCCGCTCATGCGGTATGACGGCTACTACATCCTCTCCGACATCCTCGAGATCCCCAACCTGCGGCAGAAGGCCACCTCGATCCTGAGTCGGACCGCCACCCAGTGGTGTCTGGGGATCAAGCAGCCGGAGGATCCCTTCCTGCCGCAGCGAAAGCGAGGGCTCTTTGCCCTCTATGCAGTGGCGTCGAGCCTCTACATGTGGATGGTGACGGCGTCGATCTTCATCTTCACCTGGAGCGTGTTCAAACCCTACCGGCTCCAGGTGCTGGGACAGATGCTGGCCGCCTGTGCCCTCTGGGGCTTGGTGATCCGGCCGCTCCAATCGATGATTAAGTTTCTGAATGTTCCCGGGAGGCGTGACGAAGTGAAGGCTCTCAACATGACGGTGACTGGCATCGTGGCGGCGACGGTGCTGGCCGCGATCGCCCTGATTCCGCTGCCGCAGCGGGTCTGGTGCGCCGCCGAGCTGCGGCCGCGGGGCGAGGAGATGGTCTATGTGACGGTGGCTGGGAGGCTGGAGAGTCTGGCGGTGAAGGCCGGTGACCTCGTGAAGAAGGGGCAGGAACTGGCCCGCATGTCGAGCATCGATCTCGACCTCGCGATCGCGGATCTGGAGGGGAAGGCCTCGCAGTCGCGGGCCCGGCTCAACAGCCTCCAGCGGGAGCGGTTCACCGATCCAGCGGCGGGCCTGGAGATCGGCACGGTGGAGGAGTCGCTCAAGAGCGTCGAGGAGCAGCTGGCGAAGAAGCAAAAAGATCGCGAGGAGCTTGTGCTCGTGGCGCCGCGCGACGGCGTCGTGCTGCCGTCGACGAATGTGCCGCCCTCGAAGGAGGCGATGGCCGCGGGCAAACTGCCAGGCTGGTCGGGCAGTGCGCTCAGCAAGAAGAACCTCGGGTCGACCTTCACCGAAGGCACGGTGCTCTGTATGGTCGGCGAGGCTGAGAAGCTGGAGGGGGTGATGGTGGTGGACCAGTCGGAGGTGGAGTTCATCGTCCGCGGCCAGCCGGTCGATCTGAAGCTCGACGCCTTCCCGTGGCGGACGTTCACTGGGAAGGTGGACGAGCTCGCGGAGACCCACATTGAGACCGGCTCCGAGCGGCTCAGTGTGAAGGCGGGCGGTCAGGTGCCGACCAAGACCGACGACTCTGGCCGTGAATCGCCGATCTCGACGAGCTACGAGGCGATGACATCGCTCGACGATCCGGACGGCCTCTTGACCCCTGGCATGCGGGGCACGGCGAGAATCAAGGTGGGCAGCCGCACGGTGGGCCAGTGGCTCCTGCGGCTCCTCTGGCAGACGTTCAATTTCAAGATGTGATCCGCCCCCTTCCCATACAAGCCCCCGGCGGAAGCCGGGGGACACTGTCTTAAAAGCCCCCGGCGGAAGCCGGGGGACACCGGGCCTGCAGCGGTTCTCGGCGGCCATTTCGATAGGCGTTCGCGTCGGTCCACTGAACATACCCCGGGCTGTCTGGCCTGCGGTCCCTGAGGATGGTGCTGCCTATGCGAGTCGTTTTTGACACGAGCGTCCTCGTCGCCGCAGTTCGGTCGAGGCATGGCGCCAGCTTCGAGCTCGTTGAAGCGATCCCGATGGGAGCGTTCCAGCTCTGCCTGTCGGTGGCCCTCTACGCCGAATGGCATGACGCTCTGTTGCGGCCGGAACACGCGATTCCGGGCACACAACCGGAAACAACCCTTGGTTTTCTGCGGTACATCGCCAGCCAGGCTCATCTGCAGGAGATATACTTTCTGTGGCGGCCGTTCCTCCCCGACGCGGATGACGACATGATTCTGGAACTCGCGGTCGCGGCCCAGTGCCGCATCATCGTGACGCACAACGTTCGTGACTTTGCGGGTGTGGATCAATTTGGAATCGAGTGTATGCCCCCTGGCGATTTCCTCCGGCTCCTTCGAGGCATTTCATGAGTACCGTCACGGTCGAGATTCCTGAGTCGCTCAAACGCAGCATTGAGGCTTTGGCCGTGCAGGAGGGGTATTCCCTCAGCCAGTTCCTGGCGACCGCAGCGGGAGAAAAGCTGGCTGTCGTGTTGACGACGGACTACCTCAAGCGGGAGGCCGCGGCGGGGCGACGCGCGGATTTTGATCGCTATCTGGCGGCTGTGCCCGATGTGGCACCAACGGAGTCTGATCGGATCGACTGAAAGGCATCATGCCCACGCTCGATCGGATCGAGATCTACCCCGTGAAAAGCCTCGATGGGCTCGAGCTCGTCGAATGCGGCGTGCTGGAGTCTGGGGCCCTTGAAAACGACCGCCGCTGGCGGCTGGTCGACATGGACGGCCGCGTGCTCAACGCCAAGCGGTCGCCCGTTTTTCACGCGATCCGGGCCGAGTTTGAGCTCGACGAGCGGCTGGTCACGCTCTGGGTCGATCCCGCGGCGATCGCGGCCGCGGCCTTGCCGTCGGCGGATCTCGAGCGGCTGCGGGGGCTGGCTGGGCTTTCGGTTGGCGAGCGTTCGGTTCGCGAGTATTCATCCGGCCCGCTGGTTCGCGACTCCTTTCATCTGGTGCCGGGGCAGGGGGGGCCTTGCGAGTGGCTCTCGGAAGCGTTTGGTGTTGGCGTGCTGTTGCAGGAAAGGGCCGACGGCGGGTTTCCCGACGACCGTGATGCCCCGGGGCCGACGCTCGTGGCCACCGCGACCCTTGCGGAAGTGGCCCGTTGGTTCGGGTTTGATCTGGCGGAAGCGCGGCGGCGGTTTCGGGCAAATCTCGAGATCGGTGACTGCGACGCCTTCTGGGAAGACACGCTGGCGAGCCCCGCGCGGCGGGAGCTGCAGCGGTCACTCGTGGATCTGCCGCCAGACCTGCCGGTCGATCCCTATGCCGATCTGCCGCCGCCGGAGCCGCAGGCGTTTTCGATTGGCGACGCGAGGTTCATCGCGACGAACGTCTGCCGGCGGTGCGTGGTGCCGACTCGCGACAGTCGCACGGCAGCGGTCACGGAGCATTTCCGCGACGCGTTCGAGGCGCGGCGGAGCCGGGGCATGCGGGCGGATGTGGATGCTTCGGCGTGGGGCACGCTGTATCGGCTGGGGGTGAACACCATCCTCACGGAGAGCACTAAGAGGGATGGTCGCGTAGTCACTCTTTCTGTGACGGATGGCGTCTCAGGGCCACCTGCCTGAGCCTGGCTTTCCAGTCGCTGCGGAGGGGCCGTCGCCTCGAGCCCCCGTTATCCGCGTAGGCCATTTTCATGGCTTTCTATGCCAGCAAGGCCAGTGGTCGCAGGGCCGGTTGAGGGGGCAAAAAACCGCAAACAACGCGGCATCCAGCACCCCCCATGGGAGCGCGCCTGCCGCCTAAAACAAGCCCTTCTGGTAAGCCCCCAACCCATTTGTTGCATTTCCCCCAATTCGGGTCATTATCTTTTCCTAGGTTCCTGAAGAACGTTCTTAGGGCTGATGGCTCGGTCGTCATCGGCCTTGGCCGCATCAGGCTGCGTTCCGACTCAGGAGCCTCGGCAAGGACGATACGACCTGAGCAGGACGGTGATCGAATGGAGAAGAACCGCCAGGACCATACTCACATGATCAAACGATTTATTGGGTTCCCGAAACGCAGCCAGAGACGAAGCTCAAAGTCACGGCGGGAAGTGCATCAGCGTCCGTTTGAAACGCTTGAGTCGAGGCGGCTGCTCGCGTATTCGGCCGACTTCGATGCTGCCACCGGCGTGCTGACATTCACAGGCGATGGTACCGACTCAGGCGAGACGGTGCGCTTGGCTATGCAGGGAGGAACGGCGACGGAGACCCTCTCGGCGACGTGGAACGACGACATCTCCGGCCAGACGACGCAGTCGTTTTCCGGCGTCACCACCGTCTTCGTGCAGAACGTCGTCGATGATGGCGACATCTTGGAGGTTGATGGGCTGCCTGCGGCTTCGATCGCGTTGGCCACGGACAAGACGCTGCAGTACGACGCTTTCCTGCCGATCTACCCGACGAACATCCCTAACCTGACCCTCGATGCCGGCGGTGGCGTGGATGCTGGCGCGGTGACGCTCGCGGGCCAGGTGTCCGGCAGCGTCTTGGTTCGCAACGCGGGCGCCGTGACGGTCGGTGCGGGCTCCGCGTTCAACGCGGGTTCGCTCTCTGTCACGGGAAATTCGATTGACATCGCCGACCAGCTTGTTGCAGGCGGGAACGTAATCCTCTCGGCATCCACGGGAGCCGTAACGGCTTCCGGGCCCGCCAGCGTCATCCAGGCTTCGACCGCCACGGTCTCCGCAGCCACCGGAATCAACCTCTTCACGCAGGTGACGAATATTTCGGCTTCCGTCACGGGAACGGGCGACATCCAGATCACCGAGACCGATGGGCTGCATGTCGTTGCGGCGAGCACGACCGATGGCGGCATCTCGATTGAGTCGCAGACAGGCGACATTGTCGTGGACGGGGCCGTGACCGCAGCGACTGGGCTCACCTTGGCCGACAATTCCGTGACGCTCGCTGCCAAGACCGGCGACATGAGCGGATCTGGCCTGATCACGGGTGCTCTGATCGATGTCAGCGCGGGCGGAAATGCGACAGTTCGTACGACCGCGGCATCGCTGCAGGCGGTCGTGTCCGGAAGGCTATCCGTAACCGAAACCGACGCCCTGCAGATCGGTGCTCTGGGCATCACGGCGGGTGGGCGCGTGTCGCTCACCACGGGCTCGAACACGTCCCGACCAGGATCCCTCACCGGCACCTTCACGGTTTCCGCTCCCGAACTCGTGCTGACGAATCTGAGCACGGTGCCGTCCACGACGTTGCAACCGGGAGGCATCTCGCTGACCTCGCCGCTCAATAACGTCGGGAGCCTGTCGGCGCGGAATGTATCTCCGGGTGGGAGCGTATCGTTCCGAAATCAGGCGGGAGTGATCATTGGTGTGGATGGTTCGGGTATCAGCACCGTCAACGGAAACATTGACGTCGGAGATGGTCCGATCACGGTGGTCGATCCGCTCGTGTTTGGGAGCGGCAGGCTGCAGCTTGCGGGCGATGTCACGTATGTCGTGAGCAGTTCCGCTGACAGTGGCGACCGAACCCTGCGAACTGTGCTTGGCTATACGGTGGCAAACGCCGCCGCGGCGACAGCCTCGTCGCCGGCGAACATCGAGTTCCTCGCTGCCGTCACCATGATCACGGTGACCTCGGCCGCTCTGCCGATCATGAGAACACCCGTCGCCATCGACGGTGGTGATGCCCGAGTCGAACTCAGGGCCAGTGGCACGACGGCCTCGACCAGTGGCCTGCGATTCGGTGCCGGTTCGGACAATAGCCGGGTTCGCGGCATGATCATCTCGGGTTTCACAGGAGCGGCCGCAATCGAATTGCAGGGCACCGGCACGAGTGTGACCGACTGCTGGCTCGGCATCGACCGCACGAGAGCGGCCCGCGCGAATGCGCACGGCGTCATAGTGAGCGGCAAGTTGGCGGCCTCCAATGCGATCGGTGGGGCCGACGCGGCTGATCGTAACGTGATTGCGGGGAACACGAGCGATGGAATCCTCATCGATACCGGTGCCTCCGCCACCGTCGTGGCTGGCAACTGGATAGGGCTTGGCGTTGACGGCACGCTGCTCGCCAACGGGGGCGCTGGTGTTCGGGTCACCGGTGGGTCCTTCACGACCATCAATGGTGGCAATGTGATCTCGGGCAACGTCGGCGATGGCGTGGTGATCGATGCCGCGGCAGGCACGACGGTTGCCGGCAACTTCATCGGGACGAACGCTATCGGAGACGGGGCGGTAGCCAACGGCGGTTCTGGTGTCGTGGTGCGTGGCGCGGCTTCGACCGGATCCGCGATCGGCACATCCAACAATGGCGACCAAAACGTCATCTCTGGCAATGCCGGCCGCGGTATTCTGTTGACGGCCGGAGCGACCGGGATCACGGTCGCCGGCAACCTCGTCGGCCTTACCAGCGACGGCTACGCCGCGCTTGGCAACGCGGCCGCGGGCATTCGGATTGACGCCGCCTCGAATAACACAATCGGGGCCGGCAACGTCATCGGCGGCAATGGTGGCGACGGCATCGAAATCGTCGGCGGTGCGAGCGGCAATACCGTGACGCAGGTCCTCGTCGGAACGGATATCGACGGAGCTGCCGCGGTCGCCAATGCAGGCTCTGGCATCCGGATCGACGGGGGATCGTCGAACACAGTCGGTTCTGGATCCACGCTCTCCGGCAACTCCCGCTACGGTGTTGAGATCACCGGTGGAGCGACGGGGAACCGTGTCGTCGGCGCATACATCGGGCTCGACAAGGCCGGCGCCACTGCTGTTGCCAATGTCCTTGGTGGCGTGCGGGTGGACGGCGTCGCAACGACCCTCACGTTCATCGGCGGAACTGATCCGAACGTGATCTCGGGCAACGGCGGCACCGGTGTCGTGATCACGGATGGCGCATCGGCCACAACGCTCGACTCCAATTTTATCGGCCTGAACGCGGCGGGTACCGCCGAAGTCGCAAACGCGGGGAATGGTGTCTCTGTCGACGGGGCCCGAATCGTCAACGTGCAGTCGAACGTCATCTCCGGCAATGACGGAGACGGCCTGTTGGTCCGGGGCGCCACTGCGGCTGGAAGTACCATCACGGGCAATTCGATCGGCGTCGATGGCCTGGGGGTCACCGCAATCGGCAACACGGGCGCCGGCATTCGTCTCGTCGGCACGTCGCTGATCACCGTGGGTGGCCTATCGAGGGGCTTGGGCAACGTCGTGTCGGGCAACGGGCAGAGCGGCGTCGTGCTTGGTGGAACTCGAGCCGGCGAAGGCAGTTCATCCATTCAGTTGCTCGGCAACATCGTCGGTCTCAACGCAGACGGCGTTCTTCCCCTCGGCAATGGTGGCGACGGCATTGAGCTCGAAGGCGTTCTGACCATCGGGGCAACGATCCAGTCCAACACGATTTCCGGCAACCTCCAAACCGGCGTTCGCGTCGCGGGCGGCGCCGGCCAGACGACCATCGCCGCCAATCGAATCGGCACCACGCAAGATGGATCGGCCGCGGTTGGTAATGGTGCGGCGGGCATCAGCATCGTGGGTGGTCAGGGCAACACGATCGGTGGCGGGGCGTCAGCGGCAGGCAACGTCGTTTCGGGCAACTCGCTCGCCGGTATCGAGCTCAGCGCCGGGGCCACGCTCAACCTGATCTCCTTCAACCGCGTAGGTGTCAATGCCGGCGGCAGTGCCGGGCTTGGCAATGGTGGCAACGGCATCTCGATCGACGACAGTCCGGCGAACACTGTCGCATCCAACCTCATTTCCGGCAATTCCGCGAGCGGCATCTCAATCACGCTTGCGGGATCGATAAACGTCACGATTCGCGGCAACACGGTCGGCACCGACGCGACCGGCACGAAGGCCATCGCGAACGGGCTTGCGGGCGTGGAGGTGGTCGGTGCGGCTGGCGTGCTCGTGGGCGGAACCACCGACGCCGATCGCAACCTCATCTCGGGGAACGCCGGCAGCGGCATTGCCGTGACCTCCGCCGATGCGGTCGAGATTCGCCGCAATTTCATCGGCCTGACCGCCAACGGGGTTGGCCGCCTGGGCAACAAGGCCAACGGCATCGCCCTGACGCAGTCCACGGGCACGATCATCAGCGATCGGAACCGCATCGCTTACAACGGCACCGCTGGCACGGACGGTGGCCACGGCATCCTGCTCGACGCCGGAACCACGGATAGTCTTGTCGGGTCGTTGACGTCCTCGGCCGGCGGCAACTGGATTTACGGCAATGTCCTCGACGGCGTGCGGATCACGGGCGACTCGCATAGCAACGTCGTGCTCGCCAACGCCATCGGCACCACCGACACCACGGCCCTCGGGCTCGGCAATGGCGGCAGCGGCATCTCGATCGACGCGAGCAACGACAACACGATCGGCGCAAACCTGCCGGCCACACCCTCGGGCGTGATGCTGGGCAATGTGATCGTGGGCAATCTCGACGGCGTGACCGTGAGCAACGCGATCGCCAACTCCAGCGACGTCGGCAACGCGATCATCGGCAACGTCATCCAGTCCAATAAGCGTTACGGCGTCCATGTCAGCGGTAGCACGAATCAGACGATCGGCGGCCAGAGCAACGAGGCCGCCAACACCATCACGCTCGGCGGCGATGCCGGCGTGCTGATCGACGGCGGCTCGACCGGCATTCAGGTGCAGGGCAACTTCATCGGCACCAACGCAACCGGGGCTACGAAGCTCGGCAACAAGGGAGCGGGCGTCGGTATCCGCGCGAGCGTCGACAACACGGTCGGCGGCGTGAGTGCCTTGCTCGGCAACCGCATTGTCGGCAATGCGGTCGGCATCAGCCTTGCGGGCATGCCGACCGATGCGACGAGCGGAAACAGCCTGCTCAGCAACGTCATCCGGAGCAACGCCAACCAGGGCATCCGACTGCAGGACAGCAGCTTCAACGCCATCGGTCCCGACGCCGGGAGCGGAGCGAACACCATCGTCGCCAACGGGGGTGATGGCATCGCGGTGTTCGGAGCCTCTGAAAAGAACAAGATTCAGGCGAACTTCATCGGTGTCGACGCCGCCGGCACCGTAGCCGCCAACCTTGGTGATGGCGTGGAGCTCAACGGCGTCACCACCACCACCGTTCGCTCCAACACCATCCGCGGCAACGGCGGCTCGGGCGCACGGATCGTGGGCGGCACCGGTAACAGCGTCGGTGGAGACGGTTCCAACGATGCCAACGTGCTGTCAGGAAACAAGCTCGACGGCGTCGCGATCGAAGCCGCGGCTGCTGGCAACGAGGTTCGCCAAAACCGGATCGATGCCAATGGCGGAAGCGGCGTTTCGGTGAAGGCCGGTACGTCGAACGTGATCGATGCCAACACGATCATCCGAAACGTCGGGACCGGGATCGCGGTGTCGGCCGCCTCGACGCAGAACAAGATCTCCAACAACTTCGTCGGCGTGGAGAAGGACAACGCGAGCACAAAGTTGGGCAATCTCGCGAGTGGCATCTCCATCGACCGATCGCTGGCCAATACGGTCGTCGGCAACACCGTCGCCCGCAACCTTGCAAGCGGCGTCGTGATCACGAACGTGACCGCCGCGACGCCTGATCTGGGCAACATCGTCAACGGCAACACCGTGCAGGCCAATCGCAGCGCTGGAATCCGCGTCGAGGCCTCGGCCAATACAAACGTCCTCAACAACACCATCGGCGGTTCAGCAGCACTTGGCCTTGGCAACCTGACGGGCATTGAAGTTGCCGCAGGGGCCACCGGCAGCATGATCATGGCCAACCGGATCGAAGGCAGCGGCCGGGCCGGCATCAGCGTGTCGGGTTCGCAGGGCACACTGATCGGCGGCAGCTCCGCCGACGAGGGCAATGAGATCGTCGGCAACAAGGGGAACGGCATCGAGCTCGACGCCAAGGCGTTCGGCAGCAACATTGCCTTCAATTTCGTCGGATCCCTCCGTGACGGACTCGGCCGGCGTGGCAACGCGGGCAACGGCATCGCGATCACGGGAGCCGTTGGCAACGTCGTTGGCGCCAACGTCGTCTATGACAACAGCCAGGCAGGGATCGCCATCACCGGCTCGCTCGCCGCGAGCCTCGCTGCAGGCAATGTCCTCACCGGCAACACGGTCATGGGCAACGCGACCGGCGTGTCGATCGTCGGGAGCCGTTGGCAGACGGTGGGTAGCGTCGAGTCGCCAAACAGCTTGATTGCGAACCTGGGCGCGGGCGTCACGGTGGTCGGCAATTCGTCTGGCACCAGCGTGGTAGGCAACATCGTCCAATCGAATGGAAAAGACGGCATCCTCGTCTCTGGAAGCACGTCCACGATCGTCCGCAGCAACGCCGTCAGCCTGAACAAACTCAGCGGCGTCAATATCGACGCTGCCATCAGCCTCTCCGCGGCGACGGCCAATCGTGTGCTCGCGAACACGATCTCCGACAATGTCGGGGCGGGCGTGACGCTCGGCGCGAAGACCCAGTTTGCCGAAATCGGCGGCATCGGTGCTGGCAATACGATCACGAAGAACGCGGGCAGTGGCATCAATGTGCTGCCCGGTGCCAACGCCAACCGAGTGATCGCCAACTTCATCGGTACCGATGCTGAATTCACGCAAGGCCTCGGCAACAGGCTCGACGGCATCCGGATCACGAACGGCTTCTCCAATGTCGTCAGTGATGGCAACACGATCACAAACAACGCCGGCGCCGGCGTCCGCATCGTCTCCAGCCCAGCAGTCACCTTGGCCAAGGCCAACGTGGTTTCGGGGAGCGGCATTTCGCAAAACAGCCAGGGCGGCGTGGTCATCGCCTCGGGTGGCATTCAGCAGATCGTTGGCAATGTGATCACCGCCAACAATGGCCGAGGCATCACGGTCGATGCCGTCGCCGCTGCCAGCCAGAAGGCTGGTGTGGTTATCAGCGGCAATGAGATCACCGCCAATGCCGGCGAGGGAATCTTCATCAATGGCGCCGGTGCCAACACGGTTGCAGGGAACAGGATCGGCACCAACCAAAGCGGCAGTTCCCTCCCCAATGCAGGCAATGGTATTCGATTGGCTGGCTCGCAGGGCAACACAATCGGCGGTCTTGCCGTGGCCCAGGGCAACGTCGTCGCCTTCAATAAGGGCAGCGGAATCCGCCTCGAAGGCGCAAGCACGGCCAACTTCATCTGGGCCAACACGTTCAACGCCAACGCTGGCGACGGCGTCACGCTGTCTGGCAAGACCGTCACCAACAACGTGATCGGCGTTCAGGGGACCGCCGCGAGGCCGATCGGGACCGGCAACACCATCTCCGGAAACGCGCTGGCCGCGGTGCGGATCGATGGTGGCGTGCGGAACCAGGTGTTTGCCAACATGATCTACGACAACCAGTTCGGAATCGTGCTCACCAATGGCGGTAATAGCCTGCAGGCGACTCCGGTGCTCGCCACCGCCGCGGTCGTCACGGTGGCCGGCAGGCAGCAACTCCAGATCACGGGCACCGTTCGCGGAACGCCGCGGCAGAAGATGGTGCTCGAATTCTTCGCGAACCCCGCCGGGGCGACCCCCGTACAGGGGGCGACACCGCTTGGGCGTGCGACCATCACGATGAGCGCCAACGGGGTGGGCACGTTCTCCATTGTGCTCGATGCCGCCGCCAACGTGGGGGACCTGCTGACGGCCACGGCCACCACCGCCTCCGGAGTGATTGGCAACACGTCAACGATCAGCACCGGGATCGCGATTCGCACAGCCTGACCACAACCACACCACCACACACATTCAACACGTATTCCGGAGGCCCTCTCGTCGTGGAAATATCCACGGCGCAAACAGCCTTCCGCCAATGAGGAGAGAGGATTCGATGGGCAAGCTTTCCTGGATCAGTGATCGTCGCACGCCGTCCCGGCGCGGGGCACACGGCTGGATTTTCCCGGCTGTCCGCGGTCGGCGGCGCACGGCCTCGCGGCGTGCGAGTGCCCGCGTCCGACTGGAGTCGCTCGAATCGCGACGGATGCTGGCCGTGTTCACGGTTGACACCACCTCTGACGTGCCCGTGGTGGATAAGCTCACGTTTCGCGAGGCGATCACGCTCGCCAACGACACCGCCGGTGCTGATCAGATCACGTTCAATCTGCCCACGAGTGCGCCGGCTCTGATCGCCGTGAAGTCCGCCCTTCCGGACATCACCGACGAAGTTCTCATCGATGGAGCCTCCCAGCCGTCGTTTGGCTTCGTCAGCCTCGACGGCTCGGCCGCCGGCTCGGTGGACGGGCTCGTCGTTCAGCAGTTAGGCAGTGCGACCGTCCTCGTGGGCCTGAGGGTCGGTGGTTTTGCCAACGGCATCCATCTGGTCTCCGCGGACGGAGTGACGGTGACCGACTGCATGCTCGGCTCGGTGGGTGGCGGTGCGGCCAACACGGCGAGCGGCATTCTTGTCGACGGCGGCTCTGACGCTCATCTCGAGCGGATCAGCGCCGGGGGCAATGCGGGCAGCGGCGTCAGGGTTGTCGGTGCCGACGGCACGCAGATCGTCGACTCCTCGCTCGGCTCGGCGGCCGCTCCAAACACGCTCTACGGCCTTCGCGTCGAGGGTTCGACCGGCACCTCCGTCACGGTGTCGGGCGTCGGTAAATCGACGTCGGTCAGCGGCAACGCGACCGGTGGCATCCTGGCCA
>Ga0214919_10001988_pt1 | contig 32741 bp, 33 predicted proteins | sample LL1503_MetaG_FD_177994 | JGI IMG/M metagenome (GOLD analysis project Ga0214919, IMG submission 177994) | Freshwater microbial communities from Lake Lanier, Atlanta, Georgia, United States - LL-1503 | ecosystem: Environmental > Aquatic > Freshwater > Lake | place: USA: Georgia | collected... | reverse complement strand
GGCTTCTACGGGCGTAGTGTGATTAACGCTTTCTCAGTCCCGAAGTTTTTACACACATTTCTTCGACGAACTCAGTTGCAAAAATGTTCTCCTTCATCGTCTGCAACACCAATGAAGTGAAAAGCCCTCTAGTCGACGCTAGATTCCAGGTCGAGAGCGGCACCTGGGCTAACGGAATTGAATAGCTTATGCAGCTAGTTCGAATTCAGACTTTTTAAGGTCTGCAGTTATTTTGTGCACGGATTATTGGTTTACGAGATCATTCCGGCTTCCTCGGCCCGCTTCCCCTGCCTCAACATCCAAAGTCGAGACCGTTCACCCCCAAGACTTAAAGTGCTTTCACACTTACAACTTGGAGAAAAAGAAACGTATTTCTTATCCCCTATTTAATTGTCAATTTCGTTCGCCGTCGCGGCGTTGCCTCAAAAATTGAGGTATCGAAGCGGCGGTGAGCTAAGTGTAAATCAGGAAAGCGAGAAGGTGTTAATCCTCGTATTTTGATGCGGCGCGACTGGCTTTACCGCTCAATGTGCGTGAGACAACCCGCGAAACTTCACGGTCAGCCTCACGCTCTCTCAGTGCCTCACGCTTGTCATGGGCCTTCTTGCCCTTAGCAACTGCAATCTCAACCTTGGCTTTTCCATCTTTGAAATACAGCTGCAGTGGAACAAGAGTTGTTCCAGAATCCTTCAACTTACCAATTAGTTTATTGAGCTCATTTTTGTGAACAAGAAGTTTGCGATCACGTCGTGGAGTGTGATTAGTCCATGTGCCCTCGGTGTATTCAGGGATGTGAACACCCATTAACCAGAGTTCGCCGTCATTGACCATGGCGAAGCCATCAATCAGGGATGCGCGGCCAGCACGAAGAGATTTAACTTCAGTACCAGTAAGCACCAATCCGCACTCAAGCACATCAGAGATTGAATAGTCGTGACGTGCTTTTTTATTTTGGGCAATGACCTTGCGGCCTACCTCTTTAACCATGCCGCATCACCGCCCTATTTGATTGCATCCAAGGTTTGGATTGCAGGACTCAATTCTCTCATTACCTATCAATGAGAGCCGCCAAGTTGGTGCGAATTAGACCTTCAGATAGCGGCGAAGGGTGATTACCGAAGCCAGAATTGAAACAACTAAGCCTGTGGCCAGTAGATAGGCCGATGCAACCCAGACCTCTCCCCAACCAAAGAACTTGGTAAAGGTTAGAAGTGGAGCAACGTTGGAATCAATTACTGTCTTTAAGCCAGCTAATAATCCTGTAGCTAGTCCCCAACCAATGATCGCTGAGATAACACCTTCCAGCAAGAATGGAAGTTGAATTGACCAAGACGAAGCACCAACTAGTTTCATTACGCCTGTCTCACGTCGGCGGTTAAATGCCGCAATGCGCAAAGTATTTGAAATCAACAGTGCTGCCGTTAAGACAGATGCCAGACCAACTACTAGTGCACCATTTCTAAGCACGCCCAATAATCTGAAGAATTTTTCAAGAATTGTCCGTTGATCTTGAACAACATCAACTCCTGGTCGCCCACTAAATGCACTGACAATGACTGAAAATTGTGTTGGGTCCTTTAACTTAACTCGGAATGATTCCGGCAACTGATCTGCAGTTACGTTTTGCGCAATCGCTGAATCCTTAAAGCGCTCTTGAAAGCGTGTGAATGCTTCTGATTGTGATTCATAGAAGACGCTATCGACAACGCTCATCTCTTGAAGATCTTGCTGAATAGACAAGCGCTGATCGGCTGTGACAACACCGGCTGCGCAAGAAGGAGAATCTGAAAGATTTCCGCAAAGGAATACAGATACTTCGATCTTGTCATACCAATAGTCCTTCATTGCCCCTACCTGAGCATTTGAAAGTAGCCCAATACCAAGCAATGACAAGGAGATCGCTGTTGTGACGACAACTGCAAAGGTCATAGTTAAGTTACGACGAAGTCCAATTCGAACTTCACTGAGAAGAAACCGTGCGCGCATTTGTTATCCCGTCCTTAACCCGTGTACCCATAAACGCCACGAACCTGATCGCGGATTACATTTCCTGAATCTAACTCAATAACGCGCTTGCGCATTTGGTCCACAATGCCTGCGTCGTGTGTTGCCATCAAAACTGTGGTGCCCTCGCGGTTAATGCGATCAAGCAACTTCATAATGCCAACAGATGTTGCTGGATCAAGATTTCCAGTTGGCTCATCTGCAATCAAAATTGGTGGGCGGCTTACGTATGCACGAGCAATCGCCACGCGCTGTTGCTCACCGCCTGAAATCTCAGAGGGCAATCGATCGCCCTTATCTTCCAAACCAACTAGCTCTAGTACCTCTGGAACCTCACGGTTAATTTCCTTTTGTGAGTATCCAAGAACGTGCAAAGTGAAAGCAACGTTTTCAGTAATTGTCTTATTAGGGAGCAAACGGAAATCTTGGAAAACTGTTCCCACTGAGCGGCGAAGCTCTGGAACTTTGTGATTTGCCAATGTGCCTAAATCTTTTCCTGCCACATGGATTGAACCTGATGTTGGACGCTCTTCACGAAGAACCAAACGCAAAAATGTTGATTTACCTGAACCTGAAAGTCCCACAAGGAATACAAACTCGCCTTTTACAATTTCGAGATTTACAGAATCAAGAGCCGGACGCTCTTGACCAGAGTAAATCTTGGTGACATTTTCAAAGCGAATCATTAAATCTCCCATTGCATCTGCGGGGTGGAATATCGGGGAACCACCTTCGACCTGCGCTTAGTTTATGGATTGCGAGGGGAAATCCTCGGATCTAACGCGGGTTTGAGCCTGAAGAAAGTGTGAGATTTATCGAATCCCGCGCATTCTCAGCAACTATGAACTACGGCGCCAGCGAATTCCGGCTTCGATGAATTCATCGATTTCACCATTTAGCACAGCTGATGTGTTTCCAGTTTCATAATCGGTGCGCAGATCCTTAACCATTTGATAAGGAGCTAACACATAAGAGCGCATCTGATTACCCCATGATCCTGAGTTGTCGCCCTTAAGTGCATTTATCTTTGCTTGCTCTTCTTGGCGACGGCGTTCTAACAACTTGGATTGCAACACAGCCATTGCTGTTGCTTTATTTTGAATTTGAGAACGCTCGTTCTGGCATGAAACAACAATCCCAGTTGCAATGTGAGTTAATCGAACAGCGGAGTCTGTGGTGTTAACTCCTTGCCCACCAGGACCTGAAGAGCGATAAACATCAACACGAATATCCTTCTCATCAATTTCAATATGATCACTTTGTTCAACAACTGGAACAACTTCAACACCAGCAAATGAAGTGTGGCGACGGCTTTGGCTATCAAAAGGTGAGATGCGAACTAAGCGATGAGTTCCTTGTTCCACAGATAGAGTTCCATATGCATATGGCGCGGAAACTTTAAACGTTGTCGATTTAATTCCCGCTTCTTCTGCATAGGAAGTTTCAAGAACATTAACGGTGAAGTTATGGCGTTCGCAGTAACGCAAATACATCCGCATAATCATTTCGGCCCAGTCGGCCGCTTCTACTCCACCTGCTTCTGAGCGAATGGTGATCAATGCATCGCGATCGTCGTACTCACCATTTAGCAAAGTCTGTACTTCTAGCTCACTAACAGCTTTCTTTACGGCATCAAGTTCATTCTCGGCATCTTGAATCCCGCCCGGCTCACCTGCAGCTAATTCAAAAAGAATAGATAGATCTTCCACACGCTGACGTAATCCAGATAACTTGGCAATCACAGATTGCACTCGAGATAAACGGCTCGTGATCTTTTGCGCAGCTTCAGGGTCATCCCAAAGATTAGGAACACCTGCTTCAACTTCTAATTCGTCGGCCTGCTTTCGAAGCTTTGGCAGGTCCAAAACCTTTTCGATCGAAACTAGGGTCGCATCAACCGCGTCAATCTCTAATTGATATTCGCGAGCAGCCATAGGGCAAGGATACCCGTGCCTACTAGTGCAAGCGAATTCCGAATAGATAGAAGCCTTCTTGAACCTGATTTGTAGTTCCCGCAGACGCAGTTAAAAAGACTGAATCTATTGATGTAAATGGAACTCTGAAGGGTAAATTCACTTCTGACCTTGTTTCAATATCTAATGATTGCCCATCACATTGGTAATTAGTTAATTGTATTCCCTTTAGTTGATGCCACTTTAGATCGCTATCGTCATTGCTCCATGAATGTAACTCAAGTAGTACTTCAAATCCGCCCCGATTGCAATCAATTGGAATCACGGGATGTGCTCGATTTGTAGCTATCGCCATTGGCACTGTAAAAATATTGGCCTTGCCTTGGTAGTAAATATTTTTATTCAAAGCATGGACGCCTCGTTGAGCTGCGGCCTCGGTAGCTTGCACCAATGAACGTTTTGCGACGATGACCGTTGACACATCTGTCATCACCATTAGGGAAGCAACGGTGATGACAAAGAGCCCGATAACTATTACGGCGATTGATCCTGACTCATCACCCATTTTCTGGAGTGAGAAACGACATCTCCTTTTGCTCATGACAGCCATGGACTGAGATGTTCTTGGGCACTGGCAGAAATCACTCGGCCTGTTTGTTCATCGGTAAATGAAATAGTCAATTTGATCCGGGCATTTGCTGATAAACAAGGAATGCGGCTGCAGTCCATGTGGGTTCGCATAGTTGCAACTTCAGATTCGGTTAACTTCCACTGCCGTGCGAGAAGATTTAAAGCACTTCCCGAAAGATTTCGAGCAGCGAATTCGTTTTCGCTCAATACATAGACCCGAAGAACTTCTCTGGCCATAGATCGCGCTATTTCTTCATTCACGCTAACGCTGGAAAAATGATTCATGTAGATGAATACAGGGATGAATAATGGAATAGCTAGTGCAACAAATTCAACAATAGCGCTGCCCGATTCAGACTTTAGCCTGGCCCGTAATTTCATAGTTGCACCCCCAGTTTTTAGGAATTTGAAGGCTCGATTACCGCAATCCCAACAACATCTGAAACGGGGTTACCTCCCATTAAGGCAACCAGTCCAGGAACTATTTGTGGAAGTATGTGGGTTCGATGCGTTACTAGAACTTGAATCTTTTGGATGCGGCCGCCAACTTCAAGTACTTCATCGCCTAACTGATATTGATGTGAGATAGCTCGAGAAGAAGCCTCTCCTTGAGCTAGCGCCATCTCTGTATTTCGAATATTGGTGGCAACTATTAATTGCACACCTATCAAGAAAAGGATCAGCATCGGAATTAATACGAGCGCACTTTCAACATTGCCATTTTCTTTTTGCAAATAAGTAAAAAACTTCGCCTTTGCTTGCTTGATAGTGTTATCGATCATGATGTTCAACGAATACCGTTCATTGAATCCAATGAGTTTTTTAGTATCGCCGTTAAGCGTGGAGCTGCGATAGTCCAAATTGCTGTTACTAAACCTGTTGTCATCAACACAACAAGGACCCATCCGGGAACATCTCCACGATCATTCTTTAACTGTGCAAAGAATGACTCGTGAGCCTTTATTAGTGCATTGCGAAATTGGATTTCGGCTTTTACTGCGCGTTCTGTAATTGTGTTCATTATTCCTCCTGTTAATTTCTAGTTGAACTTTTTTGTTTAGGGAATTCTGTTTAATATTTAAGGGGCTACTTTGTGTCGTTTGTGCTTATGTGGATAAGCATTTAATTCCACTGACACTGACACTGTGGGTGCCGAGCAAATCTGACTGGCTCTTTGTGAACAGGTGTTGTGTAGTCAAAGCACAATTGAGCACCGGTTAGTTCACATTTGCCAGTATCGATTAGCTGCAAAATCGCCTGCACAATGGTTCCTGCGATCTGATACGAGATCGCCACTGGAATTTCGAAGCTATGCGCGCCCAAAGGAACCAATTGTTCTGCTCCGTACCGCTCAGCCTTTCCAATTTCAAGACATTGCACACAGGGGGTCTTGCCCGGCTTAACCAAGGGGCCCGCATATGCAGCACCTCCAAATACGGTACCTACGAGCAAATGATCCATTCGATCCCTCATTAATTGCTCAATCAATTGAGGGGTGTAATCGCCAACTATGACCCGAACATTATTTTCAGGAATATCGGCATTAATTGTTCCTTTAACTTTCTTTGACGCCGTTGGAAAGAGTGACCATTCTCTGGTTAATTCTTCAATTCGTAACTTGTAGTTAAGTCCAAAATCACTAATTCTCAAGACGCCTGTGCCCAAATCATTATCTCCTATTGAATTTAAGGTTCGATGTGAAGCGATTGAAAACTTTGTATTAGTTACCCCGCTGGCTAATAAAGCAGCATAAATCAGGGTTGCTAAGCGACTCTCACCATAAATCTCAACTCCAAAACTTTGCCTAGAAGAAAGCGCCTGCACTCCCCCGTCGACAACTCCGGGGATCCACGTTGTTTGACTTAACTCTGGAGTCATTCGAAGCTGCAACTGCCTGAAAGACGCGTCATTACTTTGATCATCTGTGTTGGCAGCACGTTCTGCAATTGGTGATTGAAATCTGTTGTGTAGTCTAATTTTTGAATGTGTAACATCTAGCAACTGCGTTATTTCTAATTCACTAATAACTTTTTCCACGACATCAAGAGGTGCATCTATTTCCTTGCTTATGTCAATTGCGCAATGCTGACCATCTAACTTAGCAATGATTGCTCGGGCACCAGGGTGATGAATTGAAATCGCATGATGAGCGGATGCTATGACTAAAAATTTCTCTTCATCGGGTTTAGGTTGACTTATATATACGCCCTGCTTGAGTCGAGGTCTAGATACTTCTGCTTCACCTGTAAGTGAACTCTCGATCGAAATTCGTGTAACTCGTGCCGGACGGGAGCCCTTCATATATCTACGGGTAATGCGCTTGGTACTTTCTTCTACATTTGATTGCCGACCAGTTGTTGTGGCTGTTGAATTTGGGAGTGTGTTCATGTGCCAAAGGATGCTGATAGCGAGCGCTGCGTATTGTGCTCCCCTGTCAAAGCTGTGGAGTCCTAAGGATTTACTGGCTCTAAGGTTCCAACTAATTACTGCCAGCAATACGTCATCCCAAACAAAAGACCCCCGCACCGTTAAGTGCGAGGGCCTTTCGTAACGCTAGACGTTTGCAGGTGAACTAGAGCTCACCTACGCGAAACGAAATTTAATTACTGTGCTTTGCCAAGAATACGATTGACCTTGGTGCCACACACTGGGCAGATGCCTTGTGCCATGCGACGACCAGAGTCAGAAACCTTTACAGTTCCTTCGAAATCACGCTTCTCTTTGCACTTAACGCAGTAAGCGTCACCTTTGTATGTCTCTGCAGTCATTCTTTTCCTCCTATCGACGCTTGCGATCCCGTCGGGATGCTCCCCGTGTGGGGCAGGCGTTCGTGTATGAGGCTACCCCCGAACACGCTTAAACAAGCGTATCTAGGCACCTTTATTTAGGAGTTTTTTTAGAGCCTCTGGGGCGGACAGCGCGTTTTCAGCCGCCTCATACCCGCTCAAATACGCCTCAGCCAGCTCCTCATCGGGGAAACGGGCCAATAGCTCCTTAAATTCTGGGCCATGGTCAAAGAACTGCAGGTGGATTGCCTCATGGAACAGGACATAATCCACAACGTATTCAGGGGCACCCTTGAGCCGGTCTGAGATCCGAATCGAGCGATCTACCCCAGTGCAGGAACCCCAGCGCTCGCGCATCGCCCGCCAATTCACAGAAGATGGGCGCACCCTAATCTCTGGGGCCAACTGACTTAAAAGTTCGCCCACGCGATTGAGCAGGCTTTCCTCACTCATTGTCGCAGCAGCCTCTTGGGCTCGGATCTTTGCCACCATTTCAGGAACCATCGCCCGCTCATCAGCCTTGCTCATGCGAGCCGGAATTGAGACCACAATACGTCCGCCCTGACGATAAGCGGAGATATTTTTCTTTCGGCGAGTGGATCTAATGACGACAATCTCGCCTTCTGAGATTCCAGGAAGGGTTTGGTCCTCGAGAGTTGCTTCGACCAACGATGGTTCTAGAAATGGGTTGGTCTCATCAAAATCCTGCACACCGAAATGTTATGTCATCTCTCAACTAAACCTTGAGAGATTGACTAATTAGAGTCGCGAGTCTTGCTACTTTTCACGCTAAATGGTCAGCGCAAAAACATGCATTACCTCAAGAAATTAACCTTTGTCAACGTGGTGCCGAGTTGATAAACAACTGTCAAAGACTTACTTTAGGAATACGAACTCCTCGGATAACAGTTCTACATCAGCAAGGGGAAGGCTGATTTAGAGCAAGTGACCGGGGAGTTCGCTTTTCTATTTCCAGACGATTGCCCTCTGTTCAATGAACTAAATAAGACCCGACAAATCATCAGGGATCTCTAAGCTCTTCATGAAACTCTCAGGTGTCAACAAATCTTCTGCTGTTGGAAGAATTCCACTCCAAATTCGATCTCGAGATTCAACATTTTTCAACACTCGCACTTGCTTCCAAAACACTGTCGCTTCACGAGCAAGACGAGGTGAAACCTGCAAACCAAGCATCGATGAAAACAGTTGCTGGGCGGGGGCAGATGTTGCACGACGGCGGCGCAAAGTTTCCTGAAGTGCTGCGATATTTGGAAGGCGATCCCCAGCAGCCATGGCAACGACCTCTTCGCTCCATCCATCAATTAATGCCAAAACAGTTTCTAACTTCGTTAATGCATCGCGCTGTGCTGGTGATTCTTGTGGTGTGAAGATTCCTTCATTAAGGGCAATAGTGAAGCTTTCTGGGTTTGATGGATCAAAACCGTTGCCGGATTCGAAAGCTCGTTGTGCTTGCTCTTGGATAGCATCCAAATCAATATTGATTCCTTTGCCGTAATCAGTAATTGCGGTGCGGATATATGAAACTAACCAGGGATTGTGAGCAAATAAGCGCGCAACGGCTGCTTCTCGTAGTGCATGAAAGATTCTTACTTCATCAAGTGGAATATCTAAATCAGTTGCCCATTCCTTAATGTTTTGCGGAACAAGGGTTGGGTATGCAGAATCAACTAGTGGCAAGCCCACATCATGTGCACCTGTCACCTTGCCTGCTAACCCCCCAATAGCCTGACCCAATTGTGTTGCAATCAAAGAGCCAATAAAGGAATTGAGCAAAGCTGAAATCATCCCCACTGGGATCTGCATCTGTGGATGTTCATCAGTAAGGTTTTGGGGTGTTTCACCTTCACCAAAGGATGCTTTGTTAAGTAGTTCACCGATGGCAGATGAAAGTCCAATCGCCAATGGCTCAACTGATGTTTGCCAACCAGGCAATGTTGTATCGACCCAATCAGTTCTGGCTAGTGCAACATTTCCGGTGTTGGGAGATTGTGGGAAAAAGGTTGCTTCATCAAGCCATAGTTCAGCAATAGAAAATGCCTGCTCGATATCTGCCACGTCATTTGCTCCAACAGGAGAAGAGCCTTGGGCTGTTGTAAATTTCTTTGCAGTATCTCTGACAAGGTTTTTTGGTAATGCTTCAGTTGATCCAGTAAATCCAGGACCATTGATTCCAAGCTTTGAGAATTGTTCTTGAATCTGTTGCTGCATCTGTTCCATCATGGCAGCAAAATCAACAGGCTCGTTTGAGTCCTCTGAGTTTCCTGGGTTAAAACCAAATGGCGTCATTGTTGAATCCTCCCAGTCTTAGAACAACTTCGCACGCGCATTCATTCCCAGCGCGATAGAGTGAGCACATGTCCAATGCATTCTCGGCTCTAATTTGGTGGGTAGTTCCGGCCATCGGGTTAATTGGTGCGCTTGGCTATGTCACTTGGGTCTCAAAGTTCCAAGGAAAGTTCCAGCAAGAGACTCAACGCTCTGTTGGTCAGTTTCAACGTTTTCAGGATTCTTTGCGCGATTCCCAAGCCCGCGATGTGGCTGAGGATGGTGAAGCACTAGAAGCGCCAGGAGAAGAGAGTATTGATTTTGTTCCTCCAGTAGAAAAGCCTTCACGTATTTCAGTAATCCGTCCGGACGCTGACTAGTTCGAGTCCTCAGTGCGATTTTCACCTCTTCCTAAAGTTGTAACCGCCACTCTGGGAATCTTTTTTCTATTGGCAACTGTTGCTCCGCTTCCCTTTGCAATTGTGTTGCCAGGTGAAGCGCAGAATATCTTTAAGGGCGTTATCACCATTAAAGATCTAGATAACTATCCGGCCACTGGTCGCATCGACTTGATGTCGATTCGTGTTACTAATCCAGACACATGGATCTTGGGTCCTGAACTTGTTTACTCCTGGATTAGTGCAGAACGTGCCGTCTATCCAAAATCTGCAATTTATCCACCAGGCACAAGTAGCGAAGAAGAAAGCAAGCAAGCAAAAGCTGACATGGTTGGTTCACAAGATAAAGCGATCAGTGCAGCAGTTAATTACTTGCAATCTCATCCTGAAGTTATGGGTAATGGTGCTCTCGGTGTTGCACGAGCAAATGCTTTAGATGGCAAGAAGATTAAGTTCAAGGTTGGTGAAACAGGGGGCCCTAGTGGTGGGCTTGTATTTTCTATTGGCCTAGTGGAATTGTTGACTGAAATGGATTTATTGCAAGGTCGCCATATTGCAGGCACTGGAACAATTAATGATCGAGGCGTTGTTGGGCCTATTGGTGGGATCAACGAAAAGATCCTCTCTGCCAAAAAAGTGGGAGCAACTATTTTCTTTACTCCAGTTGGAAACGCAGAAGAGGTTGCCAATGTCCCACAAGGAATTAAGGTCGTCACTGTTGCAACCTTGGCTCAAGCTATTTCCTACCTTGAGCGCACCCGCAAATAACTTGCATAAATTGGGCGGTTCGCATCAATTCTTCACACTCCCTGAGAGTTTTTTGCCCGTAATGCAGCCTTTGGAGTGCATCTTTATCCATCACAATGATTGAATTGGTAGCCCCAATCCCCTTGCGATAGTTTTGCCCCATGACCAATAACCCTCAGTTTCAACGCCCGGCTTTCAAAATCCGTGGGCGCAAAAGTCCGCTAGCTCTGACTGTCGGAATTCTTGTAATCATCGGAGTACTCTTCACAGCCCTTAGTGGTTTTTATGCAGACTGGTTGTGGTTTAAGTCCGTTGATTTCACAAGCACATGGTCGACCATCCTTGGAACGAAGATTTTTCTCTTTGTCGTTACAGGTTTATTAACTGCAGCAATTGTGTTGGCAAATGTGTGGATCGCATATAAGCGACGACCACTCTATGTGCCAATGACAATGGAGTCAGACAACCTTGAACGTTACCGTTCGCAGGTTGAGCCAATTCGTCGAAGCTTATTCATCGGTGGATTTCTTGCTCTCTTCTACTTTGCCGGAACATCAGGTTCAACACTGTGGAGCTCATGGTTGCTATTTAAGAACTCAACTGATTTTGGTGTGAAAGATCCTCAGTTCAATATGGACATTTCATTCTTTGCATTCCGCCTTCCATTCTGGCAAACAGTAATTGGCTGGGGAATTTCAACTCTAGTTCTAGCGATCATTGCTTCTGCAGTGGTTCATTACCTCTATGGCGGAATTCGCCTGCAGGTCCAAGAGGATCGAACAACCGTTGCTGCTCGTCTGCAGCTATCAGTATTACTTGGCGGAGTAGTCCTACTAAAAGCAGTTGCATACTGGTTTGATCGTTATGCATTAGCACTTAAGGAAAGCAAGATCATCACGGGTCTTACCTATACCGATGTAAACGCAGTACTACCTGCAAAGGCGATCCTTGCTGGTATCGCACTTGTCTGCGCACTCCTTTTCTTTGCAAATATCGTGCGTCGCTCATGGGTACTTCCAGCAGCTGGTACTGCTCTACTAGTGATCTCATCTGTGTTAATCGCTGGTTTATACCCAGCAGCAATTCAGAACTTCCAAGTTAAGCCAAGTGAATCCTCAAAGGAAGCGCCATTTATTCAACGCAACATCGAATCAACCCGCGCTGCTTATGGTCTAGAAGATGTTGCGGTTACTGATTATCAAGCGACGCTTTCAACTTCAAGTGGCCAGCTTGTAAACGATGCTGCAACTATCGCAAATATTCGTTTAATGGACCCAAATGTTCTGTCAGCAACTTTCAGACAACTTCAGCAAATTCGTCCTTACTACAGCTTCCCTGAGTCATTAGACGTTGATCGCTATACGGTCAATGGCGTTAAGCGAGATGTTGTTGTAGCGGTTCGCGAATTGAACATCGAAGGTAACCCTTCTCGTAACTGGATCAACGACCACCTTGTATACACACACGGCTTTGGTTTTGTTGCAGCATACGGAAATGAGCGAGATGCTGATGGAAAGCCATCATTTACTGTTGGAGATCTGCCACCAACTGGGACTCTAGGAAAGTTTGAACCACGTGTTTACTTTGGAGAGAATGTTCCGGATTATTCAATTATTGGTGGCGTAAAGACAGACACACCAGTTGAGTTCGACTATCCAGATGATGCTTCTCCAAATGGCCAGAAGAACTACACCTACTCTGGTTCAGGTGGTGTTCCTGTTGGATCATTGCTCAACAAGGTTGTCTTTGCCCTGAAGTATCAAGAGCAGCGCATTCTTCTTTCATCTCTGATCAACAAAGATTCGAAGATTCTTTTTGAAAGAAATCCTCGTGATCGAGTAGCAAAGGTTGCTCCGTGGCTAACTCTTGATGGAGATCCATATCCTGCATTAGTAGATGGCAAAATCTTGTGGATTATTGATGGCTACACAACAAGTGCTGGCTATCCATACTCACGTCAAACATCACTATCAAATGCAACAGCTGATGCTCTTACTACTAACTCAGCATCGATTGCAGCACAGGGTAATAAAACAGTTAATTACATTCGTAACTCTGTAAAAGCTACTGTTGATGCGTACAACGGAACAGTTACTTTGTATCAGTGGGATGAAAAGGATCCAGTTCTAAAGACTTGGTCAAAGGCTTTCCCTGGTGCAATTACCCCAAAGAGTGAAATCTCAAAGGATCTACTTGACCACATCCGCTATCCCGAAGATTTGTTTAGAGTCCAGCGCGATATTTTAAGTTCGTATCACGTTAAGACTGCAGCAGCCTTCTATGGCGGACAGGATTTCTGGCGCGTGCCACGAGATCCTTCAACCTTTGGTGGCAACGCATCTGCGCAGCCTCCTTACTACTTAACCTTGCAAATGCCAGGAGCTAAAACTCCTGCATTCTTATTGACAACTCCGTTTGTTCCACGCGGAGGACGTGAAAACCTTTCTGCATTTGCTGTTGTTAATTCAGATCCAGGTCCGGATTACGGAAAGATCTCCGTTCTTCAGCTTCCACGTAATACAAATATTGCAGGACCTTCACAGGTTGCTTCTAACTTTGAAGCAAAACCTGAAGTAGCAAATTCACTGTCATTACTTCGTCGTGGTGGATCTGACGTAGTTCTTGGTAATTTGTTGACACTGCCTGTTGGTGGAGGATTGCTCTACGTGCAGCCTGTGTATGTGAAAGCAACTTCAAATACCTCGGCTTATCCGTTGCTTCAGAAGGTACTTGTTTCCTTCGGAGATCAAATTGGTTATGACGACACATTAAAGGGAGCCTTGGATCAAGTATTTGGTGGTAACTCCGGTACAACTTCTGGAAACACAACCACAAACGGTTCCACTGGAGTTACTTCAAACTCATCTCTTGCAAACTCACTTGCTAGTGCAAAGAAGGCTTATGCCGATGGTTTAGCTGCACTTGCTCGTGGTGATTTTGCAGAATACGACAAGGCTCAAAAGCGATTGAAATCAGCACTAGATGCTGCGATCAATGCGCAAAGCAAAAAATAAGTAATACAGAAGTGATGCATTAAATATTTAATGCATCAGATAGAGGCCAAGTTCATGCGGGCAATCGCATGGATTTGGTCTTTATCTATTGGTACGCATAAGATTGCATCACCGACGCGGGGTGGAGCAGCTCGGTAGCTCGCTGGGCTCATAACCCAGAGGTCGTAGGTTCAAATCCTGCCCCCGCTACTAGATAGAAAAAGGCCCTCATATGAGGGCCTTTTTGTTTTCCTTAACTTCTTATTTAATGCGAAGTGAGTTAGTAACCACCAGAACGCTACTTGCCGCCATGGCTGCTGCTGCATACAACGGTGATAACAATCCAGCCGCAGCAATTGGCAATCCAATGACGTTATATATAAGCGCCCAACCCATGTTCAAGCGAATGATTTTTAAGGTCTTCTTTGAAAGCTTTAGTGCTGAGATTACGCTGCCAAGTCCTGTGTTCATCAAGGTGATGTCAGCGCTGTTAATTGCCGTGTCTGTTCCTGTGCCCATGGCCATTGATAGATCAGCCGCGGTAAGTGCTGCTGCATCATTGATGCCATCGCCAATCATCAAGACGGTGTGACCTTCACTCTTCATGCGTTCAACAATTTCCAACTTTGTTTCAGGCAAGGCATGTGAAACAACATGTGCTGCATCAATACCAACAGTTGTTGCAACAGATGCTGCCACTTCGCTGCTATCTCCCGTTACGAGCCATGGAGTAATACCCATACTTCGAAGCGCGGCAACCGTTTCTGCAGCATCACTTTTTAACTGATCGCCAACAGCAAACACGGCTAGCGCAACACCATCCCATGCAAGAACTGCAAGTGTTAAGCCAGCTGCTTGTCCACGTTCAATCGCAGATTTAATCTCACTATGAAACTCAGTTGAACTATGAGCAACGGCAGCAGGTGAGCCAATAAGTACAACTGGTGATTGCCCACCAATTGAAACACGTCCTGCCGCACCTGAACCAGGTGTGACAGAGAAATCAGAGACAGCAAAGGTTGGGCGGGAAGGTGCTGCCTGACCTGCATTAGCTAAGGCGTACTTTGTAATTGACAGCGCTATTGGGTGAGTATTTTGAGATTCAATTGCACCAGCAGAAGCCACAATGTTTTGAGTTGTCACAATTTCTGCAAAGGATTTGCCTAAGACTGCTCCTGCTGCTGTAGAAATCGTGGCATCTTGAACAAGCATGACACCTTCAGTAAGAGTTCCTGTCTTATCAAATAGCACCGTATCAACATTGCGAGCAACCTCTAGAACTCGTGGTTCGCGAAGAACAACGCCACGTGCTGCGCCACGGCCAGATGCGACAAGAAGTGCAACAGGAGTTGCTAATCCAAGCGCGCATGGACAAGCGATCACCAACACAGTTATAGCAATAGAAATTGATTTGGTAAGTGTTGAGCCCGTGAAATACCAGCCTGCAAAGGTTCCAATAGCAAGTACGGTAACGATCGGCACAAAGACCGCACTGATGCGATCTGCCAAACGCTGGATTGGTGCTTTTGTTCCTTGAGCACTGATAACCATTGCAGTAATGCGAGCAAGTTCGGTATCACTGCCAACTCGTGTAGCACGAACAATTAAACGACCATTGTGATTTATCGAGGCACCGATTACTGCAGATCCTGGGCGAACATCCACAGGCTTTGTTTCACCGGTAAGCATTGAGTTATCAACGGCAGATTCGCCTTTAACGACAATTCCATCTGTTGCGATGCGATCACCAGGTCGCACTTCAAATTCATCACCGATTTGGAGCTGTTCTATCGGAACAATGAGCGGGAATCCCCCTCGAACAATTGTTACTTCTTTGCTACCCAGTGCTAATAAAGAAGTAAGTGCACTACTTGCCTTGGCCTTTGCTCGCGTTTCTAAGTAGCGACCTAATATCACAAAGAAAATAACGCCTGCTGCGACCTCTGTATAAACATCACCAGCACCAGTTGCATTTGCATAAATAGACCAACCAAAGGCAGCTAATGATCCCATTGAAATGAGGTTATCCATCGTTGGATGCATTATGTTTCTAAAGGCAGCCTTATGAATTGGATAAGCAACAAGTAGCACAACAGGAGCACTAAGAGCGATTACCACCCAGGCAGTTGCTGAATATAAAGGATGTGGCAAACCAAAATTGTCTAAAATCTGATGAACCCACATATCAATCTGGTGATGCCAACTCATAACCATTGAAATTGCTACAGCAGGTACTGCAAAGATAAATGCAAAGAAGAATGCGCGAGCAGATTTCTTGCTGTGTAGCGTGACAGATTGGGCATCTACTAATAATGTGGCTGAATACCCTGCTTTTTCAACAATCTTGATTAAATCCTTAGGATTCATATCTGCTGGGGCCAAAATGTGAGCTGTCTCTGTTGCAAAATTGATCGTCGCACTAACGCCTTCAACCTTGTTGAGGGCTTTTTCAACTGAGTTAACACATGAAGAACAGGTCATTCCCTGCACAGAAAGAGTTACTGGCTCTAGTAGTTGACTCATGGATTCAAGCCATTAATTACAGCATTATGCAAGACCCCATTTGTAGAAACACCGCTCCCACCAAATGGGCCGCTCTGTCCGGCTGTATTTGTAAATACTCCCCCTGCTTCACGAACAATAATGTCTAGCGCTGCCATATCCCACACCGCAAGTGATGGCTCTATTGCAACATCTACCGCACCTTCAGCAACAAGCATGTGCGACCAAAAGTCACCAATCCCCCGTGTGCGCCAAGCATTAGCAAGCATTTTCTGGAAAGGCTCTAGCCGATCTCCCCAACCAACAAAATCTGAGTAAGAAATAGATGCATCAGAGAGTTTTCCAACTTTGGATACTGAAATCTTTTTCTCATTTGAAACACTGCCTAACTCTTCATTTAAATCATCAACACTTCCTGAATTAAATCTAACAAATGCGCCATGTTCCTTAGCCGCGGACCACCGTCGTGCAAGTGCAGGTGCGCTAGCTATCCCAACTACAACTTCTTCAATTCCTGCTGAATCAACTTGAACCAGTGCGATCAATGTTGCCCAGGTTGGAACTCCACGCATAAAGTTTTTTGTTCCATCAATTGGGTCAATTACCCAATAGCGACCAGATAATCCCTTGTCACTTCCAAACTCTTCACCAACTAATCCATCTGTTTGGCGATGTGTTGCTAGTGCTTCGCGAATTGCAGTTTCAACTGCGCGATCAGCATCTGTGACTGGAGTGTTGTCAGGCTTTGTAGTTACAACCAAATCCTGAGCCTGGTAACGATCTAGGGAAATCGCATCTGCCAGGTCTGCTAATGCGTGCGCTAGTGCTAGATCATCCTGCAGATCGATTAAATTCTTATCGTTACTCATCGTGGTGTCAGTCTATTCCTCGATTACAACAGGTGCATCCTTGACCGCTAACAAGGAACGAAGACTCGCGAGGCGTGCAATGCGGTGGGCATTTGGAACCCCTTCTGGGCTTGCCCAAGCATCTAATTTGCAAGAACTTTCTGAGTGCGAACAGTTGGATAGGCAGTTTGCAGCCACTTCCGATAAATCACTAAACGCATCAACGATTCGTTGATTATCGATGTGACTTAGTCCAAATGCGCGAATACCAGGTGTATCAATAATCCAGCCATCACTATCAACAAGTGGCAAAGCGATTGCACTTGATGAAGTGTGGCGGCCACGCCCAGTTGCTTCATTCACGTCACCTGTTACTCGATCTGCCGCTGGCACTAGCGCATTAATTAGTGTTGATTTACCAACACCTGAGTGGCCAACCAAAACAGAGATTTTTCCTTCAAGAACTTGGTGCAGCTTTGCTAAATCTTTGGCACGTGAATCACTTTTAATTGCAGTATGAATTATCTCAACATCAAGCTCGGCATACTGTGCAAGAAATGCAGGAACTTCACTGATATCAGTTTTGGTAACAACAATCTTTGGAATGATTCCTTCAGTAAATGCTGACACTAAGAAGCGGTCAATCAGACCACGACGAGGTTCTGGGTTAGCAGCGGCAACAACAATTACTAGTTGATCAATATTTGCAACAATTGTTCGTTCAACTTGTGCTGCATCATCAACTGTGCGACTCAAAGAGTTTCGACGATCTTGCACAGCAACGATTCGAGCTAGTGATCCTTCCGAGCCCGTTACATCTCCAACGATTGAAACATTGTCACCTGTGACAACAGATTTTGGCCCAAGTTCGCGGGCACGCATTGCTGTGACGATAGTTCCGTCTTCAGTAATGCAGGTTTGTCTGCCGCGATCTACAGTTGTTACTAGAGCAGATATTGCATCACTGTGTGATGGACGATCTTTGCTTCGCGGACGGGTACTACGAGACGGGCGGATTCGCGCATCTGATTCATCATATTCGCGTGGACTCATAGTAAAAGCGAGCTCCACAGCCCTGGAAAATCTGGCAAGGTCTTTCGTGTAGTTGCAATGTTTTCTACTTCAATTCCTTCGACTACCAGACCTAATGCCGCCCCCGCTGTTGCTAATCGGTGATCGTCATAGGTGTGAAAAACCCCTGCATGCAGTGGTGCTGGGGTTATATGCAAAGCAGTCTCTTCCTCTACAACCTTGCCACCTAGTGCATTTATCTCAGTGGTTAAGGCCAATAATCGATCAGTTTCATGTTTGCGCAAGTGACCAATTCCGCGCAGATGCGAGGGTGAATCAGCAAGAGCGGCCAAAGCTGCAATTGAAGGAGTCAACTCACCAACGTCATGTAGATCAACATCAATTCCATGAATTTGTCCTGTGCCAATAATGGTTAGACCGTTATCTCCAAAAGAAAATTGTGCACCCATATCCGAAAGGATTGTTCGTAGCTGATCTCCTGGTTGCGTAGTTTTCATCGGCCAATCAGCAATAGCGACTCGACCACCACACACCATTGCAATTGAAAGAAAGGGTGCAGCATTAGAAAGGTCTGGCTCTATCACAAGGTCTAAGCCATGCAGAGCACCTGGCTTAACACTCCACGTTTGTGCAACTGAATCAACCTCTACCGTTGCTCCAAATTGGCGCAACATCTCAACTGTCATTTCAATGTGTGGCATTGATGGCAAAGAGCCACCTTTGTGCTTAACAGTTATTCCATTAGTAAAGCTTGGTGCCACTAAAAGCAGTGCTGAGAGGAACTGGCTTGACTCACTTGCATCAATTGTTATTTCTCCGCCGTCGATTTTTCCGGTTCCATTTAATTTCAAAGGCAAGCTATAGCGATCTTCGTGATCAATAGAAACGCCGAGCTCTTCAAGTGCCTTGATTACTGGCCCTAGTGGACGTTCATAGGAACGTGGGTCTCCATCGAAAATTACTTCTCCAGTTGCAAGTGCAGCTAGTGGTGGCAAGAAACGCATAACAGTTCCGGCATTTCCCACATCTACACGCACTCCACCGCGCATTGTTGCCGGAGTAACAATCCATTGCAACTCTTCATTGCCATCGACAACCACAGTGGTTTCTTCGATTCCAATTCCGAGTCCCCTTAAGCCAGCAACCATTAGCTCGCTATCGCGTGAGACAAGCGGGCGGCGCAATATTGAAGGGCTCTTAGCTTGGGCAGCCAAAATCAATGCACGGTTAGTAACAGATTTGGAGCCAGGAATGACAACGCTGATATCTACTGGTGTTGCACCGCGATAAATCGCTGGCCAGTGAGCGTTGTTTGTCATCGTCTTATTCTAACCCGTACCCATACCTGCGATACCCTTGAATTATGTGTGGTCGTTATGCGCAAACAGCCGATATGCGCGAACTAATGGAGCAGTTCGAGGTCACCGGCACATCGCCGCAAAGCTCACTGCCGCTGAATTGGAATATTGCACCAACCAATCCAATTTATATCGTTCGTGCTAATGACCGATCTGGCAATGACATAAAAAGTCAAAGAGCTCTTGCAACCGTGTCATGGGGCTTAATTGGTCCATGGTTAACAGATATTCACGAAGCACGTGCTTCGCAATCAAGAGCAATCAATGCCCGCAGTGAATCTATTCATGAAAAGCCAACATTTAGAAATGCATTTAGAGCTACCCGGTGTTTAATTCCTGCATCCGGGTATTACGAATGGGCAACGGCTTTAGGGCAATATCGACCAAAACAACCTTTCTTCATTTCAGCTCGTGACGGCATGCAACTTCCTATCGCAGGAATCTGGAGCAGCTGGACTGCGCCAAATGGAGATGTCATTGAAACCGCATCCATAATCACGCAAGAGGCACAAGGAGAACTCGAAACTATTCACAGCCGAATGCCAGTTTTCATGCCACCTGATCGTTGGGATACCTGGCTTAATCCTCGTAATACCGATGTCAATGAATTGAAATCCTTAATGATTGTTGAGCGCCCAGAATCCATCGTCATTGCCCGCCCAGTTTCAGATGCGGTAAACAGCGTGGCAAATAATGGAAAAGAGTTGACGATTGAAACGCCTTTGGGAGAGCCAGAAACCCTGTTTTAACGATAGTGTTTTAGGCGATGTCAACGGATTTAGTCAAAGAGAGCTCGGCGGATCGTGCTGTCCGCTTCGAGCGAGATGCCCTTGCATTTACCGATCAGTTGTATGGCGCGGCACTTCGATATACAAAAAATCCACATGATGCAAAGGATTTAGTGCAGGACACATACTTAAAGGCATTTGCTTCTTTTCATCAATTTGAACCAGGCACTAATTTAAAGGCCTGGCTCTATCGTGTGTTAACAACTACCTTTATAAATACTTATCGCAAAGATCAGCGCCGCCCGCAATTAAGTGCTGGCGAGATCGAAGATTGGCAATTAGCAGATGCGGCTTCTCACACAAGTGATCAAGGAAAATCAGCTGAGGTGGAAGCACTAGAAAACTTACCCGATAGCGACATTAAACGGGCTCTACAAGAGATCCCTGAAGAGTTTCGGATTGCTGTGTATTTGGCCGATGTTGAAGGATTTTCATATAAAGAGATTGCCGAAATCGTAGGCGTGCCTACAGGGACCGTAATGTCACGGCTACATCGGGGAAGAAAACAACTGCGCGAGCGGTTAACTGAGTATGCGAAAGATCTTGGATACTCCACCGATAAGAAATCGGGGGCGAAACCATGACTTTCAACTTTGCCTTGGGATGTAATGAAGTCCTGAACTCCTTTGTACTGCTAATCGAAGGCAACATCGAAGAGCCACAAATGAACATGATTGAAGTACATATTTCTTCTTGCCCTGCATGTGAGGCTGAACTTGCTCATGAACAAGCGATGCATTCATTGCTGCAAGAAGCCTTACGTCGCAGTTGCGATGAAAAAGCTCCGGATGAGTTGCATGATGCAATTTATCGCCAGATTCACGGACAAATGGCAGGTGCTTTCACCGAAGTCGTAACTCAATACAGCATGACTGAGATATCAATTGAGATCGATGAGTTTGGCCAAATTGAACATCGCGAAGTCACTATTGAGCACACTGAAGAGATCCGCTTTCACAAGGATGAAGAATGAACCCTGCCGAAGAAGTTCTGGGCGCAGTTGGATTAACAGAGATGGTCGTGCGCCCTGGTGACACATCTGTCGCAATCGGAATTGGCGATCTTCCTATCATCGCCCCTTCGTTGTTAATCAACTTAATGGAACATGCGGCAATATTGTCCTTAGATCTTTTCTTAGAGCCTGAGGAAACAACAATTCCAGTAAGCGTGGAGTTTATTTCGCTCTCACCGGCAAGTATTGGAGCTGAACTACGCGGCACATCACGTGTAATCGAAATTGAAGGTAAGGAAATAACTTTCGAATGTGAAGTTTATGAGCATGATCGCCAGATTGCAGCAGCATTGATAAAAAGATCAACGGTGGAGCGAGTATCTTTCCTCGCCCGCACCGCTGCTCTTAATCTTGTTCAGGACTTAAATAAGAACTAAGCCTTCTTTGTGGCCCAGAAAATCTCTGCAATCTCATCAATCTTTGCAATCAAAGAATTCGCAACTGCAACATCTTGAGTTCCCTTTGTACCTGCAGCACCTGCAAGCTTTGTTGCCTCGTTAAATAGTGAGTGCAACTGTGGGTAAGCCTCAAAGTGTGGAGCCTTGAAGTAATCAGTCCAGAGTACCCATAGGTGCTCTTTGACTTGATGTGAACGCTCCTCTTTAATCGCTACTGAACGTGAGCGGAAATCTGGGTCTGTGTTAGCTGCGTACTTTTCCATGCATGCCTTTACAGATAGCGCTTCAATCTTTGCCTGCGCTGGATCGTAAACACCACATGGAAGATCGCAGTGTGCGTAGACAGTTGTCTTTGGTGCAAACATTTTTTCTCCCTATTGCCACTAAATTGCTTGGTTATGGTGCGAGACTACCGCCCATGAGCAAATTTGGCACAGTCAGGGTCGCAGGCGGCTCAATGCTTCCCGCATACCGAGATGGCGACTGGTTGTTTGTTAGCTGGCTCGATTCGGCTCCAGGATTAGAAGCGGTCGGAAACTCCCTCGTTAGCAAGGTTGTAGTTGTCGAGCGCGAAGAACGCCCAGGAATCTTTCTCATTAAACGTGTGCAAAAGTTTCATGCAGGAAATTACTGGGTGCAGGGTGACAATGAAGAAAGCACTGATTCACGCAGCTGGGGATGGATACCGGCTAGTGAAGTTGTGGGTGTTGTGTTGTTGCGAATCAAGAGAGGTAGAAAGTAAGCCCCTAGCGCGTAAAGGCTTCAAGCAACAACGCTTTTTGCTCATCCTCATGCAAGTGATGACTTCCAGTTGCAGGAGATGCGGTTGCACGACGAGAGATGCGACGCAATGTACGAGCACCAAATCCATGTCCACCATGTGCCTCTGATGTTCGCAATGCAATGTGTGACCAAGGACCTTGGTTTGCAGGTTCATCTTGAACCCACAGCAAGTTTGCATTTGGATGCTTGTTAGCTTCAGCCACCATTTCATCTACAGGAAGTGGATACAAAAGCTCAACGCGAACAATCGCTGTTCCAGTCTCACCAAGCTTTGCTCGCTCTGCTACTAGATCGTGATAGATCTTGCCTGAACAGAAAATTACACGTGAAGCATTTTGAACTGAATCATCGCCAATTACTTCTTGGAAGTGACCTGTTGTGAAATCTGACAACGCAGATGCTGCAGCCTTCAGGCGAAGCATTGACTTAGGTGTAAAGACGACCAACGGACGACGTGCAGGATTCTTTGCGTGCCAACGTAGTAAGTGGAAGTAATTTGCTGGGCTTGCAGGTTGTGCAACGGTCATGTTCTGCTCTGCACACAGCTGCAAGAATCGCTCGATGCGTCCAGAAGAGTGATCTGGTCCTTGTCCTTCATAACCATGTGGCAGAAGTAGTACAACCGAAGATCGCTCGCCCCACTTTTGCAGTGCAGAGGAAATGAACTCATCAATAATTGTTTGAGCACCATTGGCAAAATCGCCGAACTGGCCTTCCCAGAGAACTAATGCTTCTTCTCGCTCAAGGCTGTATCCATATTCAAAGCCCATAGCAGCGTATTCACTGAGCAATGAGTCGATAACAAAGAACTGATTTTCATCACTGATGAGTCCACGAAGTGGTGTCCACTCGTTGCCATTTTCTTTGTCAACAATCACAGCATGGCGGTTTGAGAAAGTTCCGCGGCGAGCATCTTGTCCAGCAAGACGAATTGGGTGTCCTTCTTTGAGAAGTGAACCAAAGGCCAACATTTCACCGGTGGACCAGTCGATAGTTCCATCATTGAGAGACTCAACTCGCTTTGCAAGTTGTGGCATCAACTTCGGATGAACACTAAAGCCTTCAGGAACTGCTAATTGGGTAGCAGCGATTTCTTGCGCAAGGCTTTGTGTGATTGCAGTTGAAATTAATTCAGGCTCTGGAGCAACTGGCACCTTGAAGTTTTCATCATGGTCAGGCTCGATATTGTTCACAGCGGCAAATATTGATTCAAGTTGCGCCTGGTATTCGTTTGCAATGCCTTCGGCTTCTTCTGGAGTTAAATCTCCGCGACCAACAAGTGCCTCGGTATACAAAGTACGAGTTGAACGCTTTGCATCGATCATCTTGTACATCAATGGCTGAGTAAAGCTTGGCTCGTCACCTTCGTTGTGTCCGCGGCGACGGTAGCAAATCATGTCGATTACAACATCCTTGTTAAATTCTTGACGATACTCAAAAGCTAAACGAGCAACACGAACACATGCTTCTGGATCATCCCCGTTTACATGGAACACCGGAGCTTGAGTGATCTTTGCATAATCAGTTGAGTAGACAGATGTACGCGCAGAATGTGGAGATGTCGTAAATCCGACTTGGTTATTAACAACAATGTGAATCGTTCCGCCAGTACGGTAACCAGGAAGACCGGCTAACTGCAGCACTTCAGCATTAACGCCTTGACCCGCAAATGATGCATCACCGTGCATGAGAATTGGCATTACAGAGTAAGCATTCTTAACATTCATGCGGTCCTGCTTTGCGCGAACAATGCCCTCTAGTACAGGGTTTACAGCCTCCAAGTGGGATGGATTGGCTGCTAGATAAACATTTGTAGTTGCACCTGCAACAGTTGTGAATACACCTGATGTTCCTAAGTGGTACTTTACATCGCCAGAACCTTGAACCTGGTTTTCTGTGTAGTGACCCTGGAATTCTTGAAAGATCTGACCGGCTGATTTTCCAGCTACATTTGCAAGAACATTTAGGCGACCGCGGTGTGGCATACCGATGCACACTTCATCGAGTCCATGTTCAGCAGCAGAAGAGATCACAGCATCAAGAAGTGGAATTACAGATTCTCCACCCTCGAGTGAGAAGCGCTTTTGTCCAACAAACTTGGTATGTAGGAATGACTCAAATGATTCGGCGCTATTGAGTTTACGTAAAACGTGCAATTGCTCTTCACGTGGAAGCTTGGCATAGCCGACTTCAACACGGTTTTGAATCCACTCGCGCTCGATGCGGTTTTGTATATACATAAATTCAACACCAACTGAGCGGCAGTATGCATCACGCAAGATGCCAAGAATTTTGCGAAGAGGCATAAAGCGTTCGCCGCCGAAACCACCAGTTGCAAACTCGCGATCAAGATCCCACAGTGTTAAACCATGTGTAACAACATCTAAATCTGGATGTGAACGCTGAACATATTCAAGTGGGTCAACATCTGCCATTAAGTGACCAAATGTTCGGTAAGCCTGAATAAGTTGCTGAACGCGAGCAGTCTTACTAATTTCTTCGTCGCGGGAGAAAGCAAAATCTGTCGCCCAACGAATTGGCTCGTAAGGTATACGAAGTGCACTAAAGATCTCGTCATAGAAGTTATCTGCACCCAACAAGTACTCGTGCATGCGGCGCAAGAAATCACCAGATTGGGCACCTTGAATAATGCGGTGGTCGTAAGTGCTTGTAAGGGTAATTACCTTGCTCACAGCCATCTCTATCAGGGTTTGTTCGCTAGCACCCTGGAACTCTGCTGGATAATCCATAGCACCAACGCCAAGGATTAGTCCTTGACCTTGCACCAATCGAGGAACGGAGTGAACAGTTCCAATAGTTCCTGGATTGGTAATGGACATTGTGGTGCCCGCAAAATCTTCAACAGTTAGTGAACCGCTACGTGCTTTCTTAATTACCGCCTCGTAGGCGCTCCAGAACTGACCGAAATCTAATTCTTCGCAACCCTTAATTGATGGAACTAATAACTGACGAGATCCATCTGCTTTAGCTAAATCTATGGCAACACCTAAGTTGATGTGTTCTGGCTTTCCAATTGCTGGCTTGCCATCTAGTTCACCGAAGAAAGCGTTCATCTCTGGCATTGCGCGAACTGCTTTAATCATTGCAAAAGCAATGATGTGAGTAAATGAAACTTTTCCACCACGACTGCGCTTCAAGTGATTATTAATCACGATGCGATTATCAATCATGAGTTTGGCAGGTATTGCGCGAACTGACGTTGCTGTTGGAACTGAAAGCGAAGCTTCCATAGATTGAACTACGCGCGCTGAAACTCCGCGAATTGGTTCAAGTGAAGATGCAGCTGGAGTAATTAAAACTGGAACTGGCTTGACGATTGGATCTGCAGGAGTTGGTTGTGCTGCTGCTGTTTCTCGAAGCACTGGTTGCTGTGGTGTTGGGGCAGGAACAACTGGTGCAACAGGTGCAGGTTGTGCCGCTTTTTGTTGCGCTTTTGGTACTGGCGGTACACCTTTATTTGGTTGCGCGGTTGTTGCTGGTGCACCTGGCTTATTATTTTTAAAGTACTCAACCCATGCTGGGTCAACGGAAGTAGGATTCGCTAAATACTGCTCGTACATTTCATCGACGAGCCAATCATTTGCGCCAAAATCCTGTGCCGACACTGGCAAACTCCTTCTGCATTGATTACAGGCTAAGCCTATCGGCAGGAACTGGCCCCCATAAGCACGATTTGACGCTCATAGGGCGAGATTGGCCACATTGATTTCAGTCGCCATTTCGGGCCTATCTGGGGCAGGCTTTGCTTATGGCGTTGGCAGTGGTTACCGGAGCAAGCAGGGGCTTGGGGTTTGAAAATACCAAGTCTCTTGCCGCACTGGGCTATGACATTGTGATGATTGCAAAAGACGCGCGCAGGTTATCTCAGGCTCAGGAATCTCTACAACATAATCACCCTAATCAACACTTCGCCACATATGCAGTCGATCTTGAAGACATGCAAGCCACTCGCGGCGCTGTTGCAAAGATTTCGCAAGACCATGGTGCAGCAGACATCTTGATTTTAGCTCACGGTGTTATGAGCGACAAGATGTCTAAGACTTTGAAAACAAATGATGCAGAATGGCGCCGAGTTATGGCAATTAACTTAGATTCTGTTTTCACGCTAGTTAATGGATTAGCACTGGCCATGGTTGAAGCACGAAATGGCCGCATCATTATTTATTCTGCATGCCTTGGTCGTATGTCAGGGCCTGGCAATGCCGGTGGACTTGCGCCATACCGAATTAGCAAAGCTGGAGTAAACGCGCTGGTTCGAAACCTGGCCCATGAAACAGGACTTGGATCCCGTGGGGTTTTAGTTGATGCAGTGTGTCCTAATCATTCACGCACTGATATGGGCGGAGCCGATGCACCTCGAAGTGCCGAAGAAGGTGCAGCGTGCGCATTGTGGTTAGCAACAAGAGAGTTTAATGCTGGCGATACCACGGGAGTTTTGTGGGAAGACAATCAGATTGTTGAGTGGTAGTTAGCTTTAGCGATTAGTTGGAATGGCTCGCAACGCTGCAATTAATGTAGTTCCGGCTAACGCTGTTAAAGGAATAGCCACAAACCAAAGATGTGCTTCAACTTGGTAGGAAACAACTCCGAGTGCAATCAAATTAGCAAGTACTGCCGGTGATCGGCCAAAGTACTTTCCACGGCGATATCCAAAGGCAGAAGCTGCTAATCCAGCAGCGCCTAGCAATGCAAAAAGCAGCACACCTAGAAACGGAAGAAGTTCAAAAGAATCAGTTGTAAATGTAAGTACAACAAGCCATAGGGCAAGTGATGTGACGACCCCTGCCTCAACAAAGAGTAGGGATGCCACTAGTGCGCGAGCCTTGGCAGCTTTGGCAGGATCTTGATTCATACGGGAGAGATTAACTCATGAGAGGAAGCAATGCTCTTTTCACATGACGGGATTCATGATTCTCAAACTCATTTGGCGTCGCCAACATACTTTTATGACCAATTGCGCCGTGAAATTTCTTTAGCAACCCGCACCGATAAACCGATTGCCCTGATAAAAATCCTCTTCGATAATCCCGAATCTGATCAAGTTCGGGCACAAGACATCTTGCATTTTTCCTATGAGCTTACGCAATTAACCAGACAAGAGGATTGCATTGGCAGGCTTGGGGTAAATGAGGTTGTCATAATTGTTCGTGATGGGCCTGGAAATGCTGACCTCTTTGTCAAACGGCTCCTTGACGCTACTTCCCTGACGGTCAACCACACACTGCAAATTAGGATTGCCACAATTTATGCGCGCAAAAATGAGGACTCATTAAAGTTGCTTGAGCGATTAGATCGCGCCGAATTGGTCTCTACTTAAGAATTAGTTACTAACAACCACGCGATTAATTGCAACTGTTTGATTAGGTGGGCCATCAGCGCCACCACCCTTGACTCCAGCCTTTGCAATTGCTTTCACAATATCTAAACCTTGTGTAATAGTGCCCCAGATTGTGTAGTTAGCACCAAGGGTTGTGTCTGCAAAGACCAAGAAGAACTGGCTTCCATTTGTGCCCGCACCAGAGTTAGCCATTGCAACTGTTCCAGCTGGATAGTTATTAACTGTTGCTGTTGGCAAATTCTCATCACCATAAGTGAAATTAGGTCCACCGGTACCTGTTGCAGTTGGATCTCCGCATTGCAAAACATAAAGACCCTGTGTTGTTAAACGGTGACACAAAGAGTTATCGAAGTATCCGCCCCTAGCCAAAGTAGAAAGCTGTGTGATCGTAATTGGTGCTTTTGCCCCAACAGTTGTGACGACTATGTTTCCGCAATTGGTTTGAAAAGTGAATGTACGAGGTAGTTTTTTAGGAAGTTTCTGTGCTGGAGCAACATCCTTAGGAGTATGCCCAGATGCTTTGGTCGGTGCACACTTAAGTGCGGCAACTTTTGCATTCTTTGCTGCTGCACTCTTCGTATCAGCAATAGCAGTCGGAGAAACGAGCATTGAGATTGCAATAACTGCAACTAGTAAACGCTTCATCTGAACTCTCCTTGACATGGCTAAATGATAAATCTAAATCCTGTGAAAACCCTTAATTTATTCCCATTCAATGGTGCCAGGTGGCTTGCTTGTTACATCCAGGACCACGCGATTTACCTCACGGACCTCATTGGTTATGCGGGTAGAAATCTTCTCAAGAATTTCATAGGGAACTCTTGACCAATCTGCAGTCATGGCATCTTCAGATGAGACTGGGCGCAGAACAATTGGGTGACCATACGTCCGCCCATCTCCCTGAACACCAACGCTTCGGACATCTGCCAGCAGAACAACTGGACACTGCCAAATATCACGATCTAATCCAGCAGCCTTTAACTCTTCTCTTGCAATTGCATCTGCCTCACGCAAAAGATCTAACCGCTCTTGTGTCACAGATCCAACAATTCTTATTCCAAGACCTGGACCAGGAAAAGGTTGGCGCCACACAATCGCTTCTGGCAATCCAAGTTCTAATCCAACGTGGCGGACTTCATCTTTAAATAGTGTGCGGAGTGGTTCAACTAAAGTGAACTGTAAATCATCTGGCAGCCCACCAACATTATGGTGTGACTTAATGTTTGCCGTCCCTGTGCCACCGCCTGATTCAACGACATCTGGATACAAAGTGCCTTGAACTAAAAACTCGACATCTCCCCCAGCGGCAATATCCCGAGCTGCTGCTTCGAATGATCTAATAAATTCTCGCCCAATAATCTTTCGTTTTTCTTCAGGATCTGTCACATCTTTTAGAGCATTTAAGAATTGATCCTTGGCGTCAATAACAACTAACTGCACGCCAGTTGAGGCAACAAAATCGCGCTCTACTTGTTCTGCTTCGCCCTTGCGCAATAGTCCATGATCAACAAAAACACAGGTCAGTTGATTGCCAACAGCTTTTTGAATAATTGCTGCAGCAACTGCTGAATCGACACCACCTGACAGTCCACAGATCACTCGCTTGTTGCCAATAATTAGCTTAGCTTTTTCAATCTCAGTTTCTGCAATATTTGCCGTAGTCCAGGTTGCATCGCACTTGGCAATATTGACTAACCAGTTGCGCAAGATTGTCTGGCCGTGCTCGCTGTGTAAAACCTCTGGGTGAAACTGAACGCCGGCTAGTTTTCCAGTTGCATCTTCAAAAGCAGCGATTGGCGTATCTTCAGTTACCGCACTTACTGTAAATCCCTTAGGCGCTGTTGTTACCGCATCCCCGTGTGACATCCAGACTTTTTGTTGGGCAGGCAAGCCAGTAAATAATTTTGAACTTGGCTGAACAGTAGTTTCTGTGCGACCAAACTCAGATTTACCGGTTTGGCTTACAACGCCGCCGAGAGCTGCAGCCATGGCTTGGAAACCATAACAAATTCCAAAAACTGGAATCCCTAGTGAAAAGATTGCGGCATCAACTTTGGGTGCATTTTCTGCATACACACTTGATGGTCCGCCAGACAAAATAATTGCACTTGGATTTTTGGCTGTAACTTCGGCAGCTGTAATCGATGATGGAACTATTTCGGAAAAGACCTTAGCTTCTCGAACTCGTCGTGCAATTAATTGTGCGTATTGAGCACCAAAATCAACTACTAGGACTCCACGCGTTTCAGCCACGATGAATAAGGACCTCTACGCGCTGGAACTCCTTCACATCTGAATAACCACAAGTTGCCATCGCCCGACGTAGCGCACCAAACAAGTTCATTGATCCATCAGAAGTGTGTGATGGTCCAAGCAAGATTTCTTCCAGAGTTCCAACAGTTCCAACATTGACGCGCTCACCACGTGGAAGAACTGGGTGATGTGCTTCAGATCCCCAGTGCCAACCAAGACCTGGTGCTTCAATCGCCTTTGCAAGCGGAGATCCCATCATGACCGCATCTGCGCCGCATGCAATTGCCTTTGCAATGTCACCACTTCGACCAACTGCGCCATCTGCGATCACATGAACATAGCGTCCACCAGATTCATCAAGGTATTCACGTCGAGCAGATGCGACTTCAGCAACTGCAGATGCCATAGGCACTTCAACACCCAAGACCTTACGAGTTGTGTGTGTAGCACCGCCGCCAAAGCCAACCAATACACCTGCAGCTCCTGCGCGCATTAAGTGAAGTGCTGCAGTAGATGTCGCAACTCCTCCAACAATGACGGGCACATCTAGTTCATAAATAAACTTCTTGAGATTGAGCGCTTCATTTTCTGCAGCAACGTGCTCTGCTGAAACGGTTGTTCCGCGGATAACAAATATGTCCACGCCAGCTGCAATAACTGCCTTGTGAAACTCAGCGGTGCGAGCAGGTGATAAAGATGCAGCCACAGTTACGCCAGCATCACGAATCTGCTGAATTCGCTCTTTAATAAGTTCTGGACGTATTGGCGCATTGTAAATTTCTTGCATGCGCTTGGTTGCATGCTTATCTGGCATCGAAGCAATTTCACCCAGTGGAATGCGTGGATCCTCATAACGAGTCCACAATCCTTCAAGGTTAAGCACACCTAATCCACCAAGCTTTCCAATGGCAATTGCTGTTTCAGGTGAAACAACAGAATCCATTGGCGCTGCCATCATCGGTAGTTCAAATCTATAAGCATCGATCTGCCATGTAGTTGAAACGTTTTCAGGATCGCGTGTTCTGCGGCTTGGAACAATTGCGATGTCATCAAAAGAGTAAGCCGTGCGAGCACGCTTTCCAGGTGCGATTTCGATGTTATTCATTAGCGGCCCTTCTTCTGGTAATTGGGAGCATCAGCAACGTGGGCCACATCGTGTGGGTGGCTTTCCTGTAACCCTGCTGCTGTAATTTGGATTAAACGTCCTTCACGGCGCAAAGTTTGGATATCTGGCGCGCCCGCATATCCCATACCTGATCGCAGTCCGCCCACCAGTTGATGAACAACTTCGGCAACTGATCCACGGAATGCAACCTTGCCTTCAATGCCTTCAGGGACAAGTTTGTCTTCAGACAAAACATCGTCCTGCATATATCGATCCTTTGAGTAAGATTTCTGTTCACCGCGAGATTGCATCGCACCCAGTGAACCCATTCCGCGATAAGCCTTGTACTTAATTCCGTTGATTTCAATTAACTCGCCAGGAGACTCTTCACATCCTGCAAGAAGTGAACCAAGCATTACTGAATTAGCACCAGCGACAAGTGCTTTAACAATGTCACCTGAGTACTGCAATCCACCATCTGCGATTAATGGAATGCCTGCCTTGTTACATGCCTTTGAGGCTTCAAGAATTGCAGTTACCTGTGGAACTCCAACACCTGCAACAACTCGGGTTGTGCAAATCGATCCGGGGCCAACGCCAACTTTTACAGCATCTGCTCCAGCATTAATAAGTGCCTGTGCACCTGCACGTGTTGCAACATTTCCACCAATGATCTCGGTTGATGGAGAAAACTTCTTAATCCGTGCAATTGCATCTAATACTGCGCGGTGGTGGCCATGTGCCGTGTCCACTACAACTACATCTACACCTGCTTCGATCAATGCTTGCGCGCGAGCAAACCCATCATCGCCAACACCGACTGCAGCTCCTGCAAGTCCAACATTTTTCACTAATTTAACGTGAGTAACTTGGGCATCAATCGGAAGGTTGCGGTGAATGATTCCAATTCCGCCGGCCTTGGCCATTGCAATAGCCATCTCTGATTCTGTGACGGTGTCCATCGCTGAAGAAACAAGCGGAACAGCAATTGAAATATTTCGCGTTAATTGAGTGACGGTGCTGACTTCAGAAGGAACTACATCTGAAGCATCTGGCAGCAAAAGAACATCGTCATAGGTCAGGCCAAGCATTGCGACCTTATCTGTATCGCTCACGCTGCCCCCTTGAGTTTCTCGAAGGGCAAAGTCTATCGGGGCTTTAGAGCCCTACTGCACGCTCAATCTCAGCGCAGGCGTGGGTTAAGTCCTGCGCAATAACGACATCAGTGCAGATTTCAGGATCCCATCCCGGACCTCCAACGATCACACGTGGCGCCGGGCGGATTGCTGGTATCTGCGTTAAAAACTTTGAATCACAGTTTTTACTTAACTGGGACCATAGAAATACTGCCGGAGGAGCTGATCTTTTAACCATCCCTGAAATAGCTTCTATAGGAGTTCGTGCTCCTAGGAAAAAGGTTTCAATCTTCTTTTCAGCAAGTGCTGCAGCCAAGGCATGCAAAGCCAAACTATGCATCTCTTCTCCCACAGCGGCCAGCAAAACTGGATGAGCATTAACTGGCTTTTTGATTTCAATCACGCCTTCG
>Ga0214919_10001985_pt1 | contig 32774 bp, 31 predicted proteins | sample LL1503_MetaG_FD_177994 | JGI IMG/M metagenome (GOLD analysis project Ga0214919, IMG submission 177994) | Freshwater microbial communities from Lake Lanier, Atlanta, Georgia, United States - LL-1503 | ecosystem: Environmental > Aquatic > Freshwater > Lake | place: USA: Georgia | collected... | reverse complement strand
CGGACGGGGGTTCGATTCCCCCCAGCTCCACCATTCACAAGTTAGAGTAAGAAGCCACCGAGAGGTGGTTTTTTTATCCCCATAATTCGCGTTTTAGTCACAGCGTAATAATTTTTTTTAGAAATTTTTAAACTTCCTTAACGGCACTTGTATAGCTTACGTAAAGCCCGAGAAATAGACACGCAAGAATGGCATGTTCGTGATGGAAGGTGGTATTTACCAAGCCAATACCAAACGTAGCCAACCATGCACTAAAGGATCCCGCCCAAAGAAAAGTCTCTTCATTTGATCTTTTTGCTCGCCCAAAGTTTTTGATAAGCGATATCATCCAAACCAACATAAATATAAAAGTCACTATAAGCCCCACCATTCCTCGTTCAACTAGGGCTGATAAATAGAGGTTATGAGAGTGGCCAGGAAAATAATACTTCTCAGCATCAAATGTTTCTCCTCTGCTTTCGACGGATTTTTTGAGTTGATCTAAGCTAATAAAATGCCAGTTACTCATCCCTATGCCTAACAGGGGTGAGAATCGAGAGGCTTCCAATGAGACATTCCACACACGATCTCGAAAGGATAATATATTATTATTTTCAGTATTGGTGATTTGCTTTTGAACAATATTTGTTTTTAAGAGAACGGTCAGAAGAATAATGCCGATGATAGTAGCGATGCCTATCCATCTCATTTTTTTATTTTTACCTAATAAAATGATCAGAGACAAGCCCAAGATGACCCCGATACCAAAGGCACCCCTCGACTGCCCAATAATTAAACTGATAAAAAATAGAAGGCTTAACATCCCGAGCAGGATGGCTTGGAATTTTTTTTGTAACGATTCTTTTTTTATGTTGAGCGAACTTAAGAACCAACCCAAGGCCGCCCCAAAAATCATGACCAGATAGATGGCCGAGTGGTTGACGTGACCCACCGAATGAAGTTCTAAGGTTTCTTTTGAGTGAGTGACTAAGTTTTCGTAGAGCCCCCAAATGAGGGGAGGGAGTGTGCTCAAGACGATTAACTTAAAAAGAAACTGGTAATTTTCTTGTGTGTAACGAGCCCGGCTTAAGAGCCACCCCGTCAATATTGCAGTCAGGAGTACCTTGTAACCCTTCCATTCCTCTAGATGCGGCATGCCCGCAAAAATCGTACTCAACAATGCGGAGGCCACGATGGTGAGGAACATGCTATCCCAATAGGACCAGTGAAACTTCTTTTGATTAAATGTTAACCATTCCGTGAGGAGTCGTGTGACTAGGTAGAACACTAAAAAAATATTCTTAGGTCCCTCGACACTGGGTAAGCTCACGATCATCAAACTTAGCATCACTAAATCGAGGACCCCTAGTATATTTTTTGTGCGCATCGTATTGGCTTCGTAATTTTTAGAGAGATTTTAAAGTCATTATTTTACTTCTGATTGAATATTTATACTTATTAAATAGACTTTAAAGTTAAAACTTCACCACAACATCCCATTTAAATAATTTCTGCTTACAAGATAACCTTGGTTAAAATACCAGGATGAATTTTGATTTACTCAAGTGGGTTGACCCATCATCTTTTGGTTACGTCTTTTTGGCGCTTATTTTAAACGCGACTGTCGCCATCCTCTGGCATAAAAAAATCTACAAAAAATTGGGCTTACAAGTGTATGCCGCGATTCAGCGTATCCACTTGGCTGAGACACCGCGCCTAGGTGGCCTCATTATCATGAGTGTCCTAACGCTCTATGCATTCTTCCACGCTGAGCCAGAGGTGGCCATCATCCTCAAGCTTTGTCTATGGAGCATGCTGCCCTTAGTGATCATAGCCCTCAAAGAGGACCTCTTCCAGGATGTGAGGCCCACCCTAAGACTGGCGGCTCTTTTAGCAAGTGGGGCACTCTTCGTGACGAACTTTAGTGGGCCTTACCCCAGCTTTGACGGCACATGCTTGGACCTATTTTTTAGGCATCCGATCGCGTTACTCTTCTTCTACCCACTTGCACTCTCAGCGCTAGCCAATGGCAGTAACCTGACCGACGGGGTGAACGGACTATGCGGCATGATCTTTTTATCTATCCTAGGTAGTCTCCTTTTCCTATCCTACCAACTGGGCGACAACACGATCATGATGGTGATCTTGATGGTCATGATGTTGGTAGGCGCCTTCCTTTGCTTTAATTACCCGAGAGGGCAGATATTCTTAGGCGACCTAGGCGCTTACGTCTTGGCCTTCTTAACGGGTATGGTGACCATCATATTTTTTGGTCGTCACGTGAATCTCTCCCCATGGTTCGCCGTCCTAATGGTGATCTATCCGATGACGGAGGTAGCCTTCTCCGTGACGAGACGCCTATACCGAAACCAGCCTGTGTTTGCACCCGACATCAAGCACCTCCATATTAAGATTTTTTATTTTTTACGTAAGATTCCGGAAACGAAGCGACTCGCTAATCCGGCCGTGACACCCTTACTCGCTATCCTCTGGATGTACCCACTGATCGTGACCCCGTGGGCTTTTAAGAAACCTCTTTTGATTCTGCCTTTTATTCTCCTATTCTTGATCGTCTACGGCGCCATTTATCGGGCAATTCCGACACCTAAGCATAAAGATAACGCAAATTAAAAATGAGATCATTGATGGCTCATAAAAAATCACCCTCGGTTGCGATCCTAATGTGTACCTATAATGGTGAAGCTTTTTTAGCGGAGCAGCTCGACTCCATTCAGAATCAGGACTATAAAAACTGGACGCTCTTTGTCAACGACGACGGGTCAAGAGACACAACACTCAACATCCTAAAGGCTTACCAAAAAAAATGGGGCGTCAAAAAACTTCACATCCGCCGTGGCCCTAAAAAAGGCTTCGCACAAAACTTCCTCCAGATCATCAACGATAAAAAGATCAACGCCGACCTCTATTTTCTATCCGACCAGGACGACGTCTGGATGCCGCATAAGGTAAGCCACACCATAAAAAAAATTTCCAAAAGAGATAACTCAAGGGCTATCCTCTATTGTGCGAGAACGACTTACGTCTCGAGTGACGCTAAAAAAATCTTAGGTCATTCCGAATTGTTCTCAAAGCCCCCATCTTTTAAAAACGCTCTTGTGCAAAGCATCGCGGGCGGGAATACCATGGCCTTTAATAAAAAGTTAAAGGATGTTGCAGCGAAATTCAAAGCCGCTCAAATTATTTCTCATGACTGGTGGCTCTACATCTTGAACGAGCTTATGGGCGGCGTCACACTCTATGATCATGAACCTACAATTTTTTATCGTCAGCATCAGGGTTCCTTGATAGGGAACAACACCACCTTGTTAGCTAAAATCAAGCGGCTACATATGTTATTTAAGGGGACTTATCGTGATTACAATTCATGTCACCTTGATACCTTTAACACAATCAATATCTCCTCAACAAAAGAAAACCTGTATATCATTGATCGCTTTTCTATTTTAAGGGATGGGCCCTTATTGCGCAGGATCAGGATCTTTAGTGAATTAGGCCTCTATCGCCAAAGTTGGGATACTCACCTAGGCCTCATCTTGGGTGCCATCATCCATAAACTTTAGACTGTAAATTAAGAACGTTCGCTAAGTGGTGTTAGCGGACCCGACCTGCTTTATGTAACCTATAGGCCTCATGAAAATCATTAAAATTAAAGTAAAAACCTTCCTTAAAAACCTATTTTTTACTCTCTCTCTGGGCCACGGCTGGTATTGACCTGGTTGGAATACTAAGTAAAATATATAGTCTTTAGTTGACATTAATTTTACCCTGGTTGGCAGTCGTTGATATCTTGGGGTCCATAATATGACCATTATCTAGGAAGGGATAATTTTCGACTTGGGTAAGTATTGCAAAAAGTTCGCGGCGCACTTCAAGGAAAAGCTAAAGGTGCGATACAAAAAAGTGCCATCAACCAACTTCATCGCGAACGAGTTCAACTTGCGTGCGGTTGACAGTTCGACAGTCTCACGCGAGGCGGTAAGGAAGTGGCTCAACGGGCTCTCGTTCCCCAAATCAGACAAGCTTACCGTCATGGAGAATTGGCTCGACATCGAGACCGATCTCTTCGACCAAGACTAAAGTTAAGCTGTTAAAATAGCTCCATGACTATCCTCGTCACAGGCGCTGCTGGCTTCATCGGGTCAAATTTCGTGTTGGACTGGTTTGACCATGCGACAGAGGATGTCGTGTCCTTAGACCTCCTCACCTACGCCGGCAACCTAGAAAATTTATCCTCTTTAAAAAACAACCCTCAGCATCATTTTATTCAAGGCAACATCGGGGACCGTGAATTAGTATCACAACTCTTACAAGAACATCGGGTGAGGGCGGTTCTAAACTTTGCGGCGGAGAGTCACGTGGACCGTTCGATCTCAGGACCCGGTGACTTTATCGAGACCAATATCGTCGGCACCTACCACCTCCTTGAATCTGTTCGAGGTTATTGGAGTGACCTAGACGAAAATTTAAAAAAAGATTTTAGGTTTTTACATGTGTCAACCGACGAGGTTTACGGCTCCTTAAGTAAAACGGATTCGGCTTTCTCTGAGACCCATCGTTATGAACCGAACAGCCCCTACAGTGCGACTAAGGCAGCGAGTGATCACTTAGCGCGTGCTTGGCACCATACGTATGGACTGCCTGTCATCACAACCAACTGCTCAAATAATTATGGTCCCTACCACTTCCCAGAAAAATTAATTCCCCTATGCATATTGAATGCGTTAAACGGTAAGCCACTTCCGATCTACGGTGACGGACAACAGATCCGTGACTGGTTGTACGTGAAAGATCACTGCAGTGCGATACGTCGCGTTTTAGACAAGGGTCGCTTGGGTGAGACCTACAACGTGGGTGGTTGGAATGAGAAGGCGAACCTCGATGTCGTTAAGACCTTGTGCGGTATCTTGGACGAATTAAAACCCAAGGCTGACGGCACCAAATACGAATCACAAATCACGTACGTCAAGGACCGTCCGGGCCACGATAGGCGCTACGCGATTGACGCCACAAAATTAGAAAAAGAATTGGGTTGGAAACCAAATGAGACTTTTGAAACCGGTATCAGAAAAACGGTTGAGTGGTACCTCGCGAATGAGACGTGGGTGGATCACGTGGTGAGTGGCGACTATAAAAACTGGGTACAAAAACAGTACGCATGAAGATCTTACTCACGGGTTCACACGGTCAGGTCGGCTTTGAATTAAATAAAAAATTAAGCGCATTGGGCGAGGTGATTGCCACCGATCGTGAGGAATTAGATTTAACTAACCTAGATGCGATTAAAAATTTCATTGATCAAATAAAACCCGACGTCATCATTAATCCCGCGGCCTATACGGCGGTGGATAAGGCCGAGTCTGAGCCAGAAATTGCTTACCAAATTAATACATTAGCCCCAGAAGTGTTAGCGGACAAGGCGCGTGAGTTAGATATTCCGTTGATCCATTTTTCGACGGACTATGTGTTTGATGGTTTAAAAAAAGAAGCCTACGTCGAGACGGACAAGACCAACCCACAATCGGTTTACGGTAAAACAAAATGTGAGGGCGAAGAAAAAATTCGCACACACGCAAAGCACATTATTTTAAGAACGAGCTGGGTGTTTGGCATGCACGGCGCTAATTTTTTAAAGACGATGCTGCGTCTCATACAAGAAAAAGAATCGCTCAACATTGTGGGTGACCAGTCGGGGAGTCCTGCATCCGCCGCCATGTTAAGTGACGTGACATTTAAGATTGTGGATACGATTTTAAAAAATAAAAATTTTAGCGATTACGGTACCTACCACGTGACGAATGACGGTGAAACAAATTGGCACGCCTACGCAAGTTTGATATCAAGTGAGGCCATGAAATTAAATTTAAAAGTGACATGTGCGCCCGACAAAATTCACCCGATACTAACATCTGAATACCCAACCGCCGCCAAGCGACCCTTAAATTCTAGGCTCAATACAGATAAATTGAAAAAGACCTTCATGCTAGAATTGCCACACTGGGAGTCAGAAGTTAAAAAGGTTTTAAAGGAAATTATTTAATTGGCGAATATACAAAAAAGAAAAGGCATCATACTCGCGGGTGGAGCGGGCACACGTTTGTATCCGGTGACACAGAGCATCTCAAAGCAGTTGCTCCCCGTGTACGACAAGCCCATGATTTATTATCCGCTTAGCACTCTAATGTTAGCCGGCATCCAAGACATCTTAATTATCTCAACACCTGACGACACACCACGCTTTAAATCTCTACTTGGTGATGGAAATCAGTGGGGTTTAAATATTTCTTACAAGGTGCAACCGTCACCCGATGGTTTGGCGCAAGCCTTTATCCTAGGCGACACATTTATTGGTAATGATTTATCTGCTTTAGTTTTAGGCGATAATATTTTTTACGGCCACGACTTTAATGAGTTGTTAGGTAATGCGATGACACGAGAAAGTGGCGCGACCGTGTTCGCTTACCACGTTCAAGATCCTGAGCGTTACGGTGTTGCAGAATTCGATAAGCAAAATAAAGTATTGTCCTTAGAAGAAAAACCCAAGAACCCAAAATCCAATTACGCGGTGACCGGACTCTATTTTTACGATAAGGATGTCGTCGCGATGGCAAAGAGTTTAAAGCCGTCCGCACGTGGTGAACTGGAAATTACGGATCTCAACCGACTCTACTTGGAAAAAGAAAAACTTAACGTCGAGATCATGGGTCGTGGTTACGCGTGGCTTGATACAGGTACACATGATTCATTATTAGAGGCGAGTCAATTTATTGCGACACTCGAGAATCGCCAGGGATTAAAGGTATCATGTCCTGAAGAGATCAGTTACCGCCAAGGTTGGATCGATGCAGCTCAATTAGAAAAATTAGCGGCCCCACTCTCAAAAAATGGTTACGGCCAATACCTAAAAAAAATCTTACAAGAAAAAATTCTTTTAAAATGAAAGTAACCTCTTTAGCAATTCCCGATGTGTTGCTGATCGAGCCCGAAGTGTTTGGTGATGATAGGGGATTTTTCTTTGAGAGTTTTAATCAAAAAAAATTCGAAGATGCGATTGGTAATAAAGTAAATTTCGTGCAGGACAATCATTCGAAATCAGTGAAGGGTGTGTTGCGAGGGCTTCATTATCAGTTACCACCAAGGGCGCAAGGCAAACTTGTGCACGTGATTCAGGGTGAAGTATTCGATGTGGCTGTTGATATAAGACGCTCATCACCAACATTCGGTAAATGGGTGGGCGAAATCATATCTGCTGACAATAAAAAACAGATCTGGATTCCGGAAGGTTTTGCGCACGGGTTTTCGGTGCTATCGGATACTGCAGAATTCTTATATAAGACGACAGATTTTTACAGTCCAGAACATGAAGAGTCCATTCTATGGAATGACAAAACAATTGCTGTTCAATGGTTAGGGTCAGATTTCATTTTGTCAGAAAAAGATAAATACGCAAATCTATTTGATAGAGCTAACTTTTTTTAGTTTTCTAATATTTAAAACATAACTATAAATGAAAAAAATAATAATAGATCTCGATAACACCCTAACTAAGGATGACAGTTTATATTCTTACAAAGATAAAAAACCAAAAATTGAGGTTGTGAATAAATTAAAGATTTATAAAAGCCTTGGTTTTACTATTACTATTTTTAGTGCAAGAAGTATGAAAACCTTTGAAGGTAATATAGGAATTATTAATGTAAAAACTTTACCTGAGATCATTGAATGGCTTGAGAGGAATGGTATTCCTTTTGACGAGGTCCTTGTTGGAAAGCCTTGGTGTGGAGAAGGGGGTTTTTATGTTGATGACAAAGCTATAAGACCTCAAGAGTTTATTGAGTTAAATTATGATCAGATTAAATCTCTTATAAATACGTAAATTTAATCATGAATGCACCTAATAGAACCTTAATTATAACTTCAGGTGCATATGTTGAACCTCAATTAGAAGCTGAGTTTGGTAAGATTCCACCTTCTTTCTTGCCCTTAGGCGGCATTAGACTTTACCAACACCAAAATAAATTATTAAAACCTTTTTTTAAAAAGATTTTAATCTCACTGCCAGCAGATTATAAAGTCCCAGCGCAAGATCTCGCAGAGCTTAATAAAATAGGCATGCATGTTATTTATGCACCTAATTCACTTAGTCTTGGAGAATCAATTTTATATGTTCTCAAAGCACAAAATGAAAATTGTGATGAACATATTTCAATATTACATGGCGATACTTTAATTGAAGACATTGACTTTACCCTAACAGATGCCATTTCTATTGCACCTTCTCAATTAGATTATCAATGGGGAAGAGTTGTCATTGATAATGGTCAAATTCAAAACCCTGCTGATTGCAAAACCGAAATTTTTATTGATGAAATGAAAGTGCTTTCAGGCTGGTTTTCATTCGGAAGCAAGCAGCTATTGATCAATTCGATAGAAAAGAAAAAAAATAATTTTTTAGATGGGTTACTTGAATACTCAAAAACAAAAAAATTAATTAGTATTGAAGCAAAAAAATGGTTTGATTTTGGTCATAGTGATACTTATTACCAGTCTAAAAAAAAGATTACAACGCAACGTTATTTTAACGAGCTTGAATTTACCAAGCGATCAGTTAAAAAAACAGGTAATGATGCTAATAAAATTGATAGTGAGGCAAAATGGTTCGAAAACTTACCACTCCCCTTAAGGATTTATACGCCTTCATTAGTTAATATTGACAGACTTTCAAAACGAAAAAGTTATAGCCTTGAATATTTGCATCTCCCAACATTAGGCGAGCTTTTTGTTTTTGGGAATTTAGAAAAACTAGCCTGGTCAAGAATTTTTGATTCAATAGCTGAAATTATTGAAGAATTCTCAAAATATAAACCTACAAATACATTTCTGATGGACGGTGCTGAAATTTATAAGCAAAAAACGCTAGATCGCATAAATGATTTTTCGCAAACATCTGAATTGGATATCTACTCTCCTTGCAGACTGAATGGCCAAAATTTACCCTCAATTTTCGAAATGATAAGTTTAACTAGTAACTCAATTCCAGATATTTCTGCGAAGGACATTTCAATGGTTCATGGAGATTTTTGTTTTAGCAATCTCTTTTATGACCATAGATCTGATCTTGTATTAATGATAGACCCAAGGGGCGTCGATTTTAATAGAAATTTTTCTATGTTTGGGGATAGGAGGTATGATTTAGCGAAGTTATATCATTCAGCTTTAGGTCTTTATGATTATATAATTGCAGGTCATTTTAAATTAAATATTAATAACAAATTAGATTTTGATTTTGAACTTTCTATGAGAGTGGCGGGTGATTTTAAATCAATAAATAATGAATTTATATATCAGAATTTGACAGAAAAATCTTTAATTGACCCTTCATGTCTTCCTATGAGTATACTTTTATTTTTTTCAATGCTTCCTCTTCACGCAGATAATGCTTATCGCCAAAATGCGCTTTTAGCTAATGCAATGAGATTATTTATGGAATGGGAAAATAAAAACTAATGATAGTAATCCCTATGGCTGGCTTAGGCAGCCGATTTGCAAATGCTGGCTATAAGCTTCCTAAATACATGCTTAAAGCCAATAATAAAACTCTTTTTTCATACTCTCTTAAAACTTTTACTAACTATTATGAGACTCAAGAATTTATTTTTATTGGCCATGATTACGATGGCGTTAAAGATTTTATTAATAAAGAAACTAAATTACTTGGTATTAAAAATTACCAGATTGTACTTCTTAACGAGCAGACAAGAGGACAAGCCGAAACAGTATTTAAAGGATTAGCATCTATTTCAGAAGACAATGAATCACCTATTACAATATTTAATATTGACACTTTTCGGCCTGGATTTAAATTTCCTACAGAATTTTTAAAGGCTGATATTGATGGATATCTAGAGACTTTTAAGGGTGATGGAAATAACTGGTCTTATGTTCTTCCTGATCCAATCATTAAAAATAAGGTAATAAAAACAGCTGAAAAAAATCCAATTTCGAATCTATGCTGCACAGGCATGTATCACTTCAATTCTATTAACTTATTCAATCATGCTTTCGATGAGTATAAATATGTTGCTTTAAAATCAATGGGTCTTAAAGAGCTCTTTGTTGCGCCAATGTATAATATTCTTATAGAACAAAACTATAATATTAAATACACTGAAATTCCAAAAAAAGATGTCATTTTTTTTGGAACCCCTCCTGAATATGAAGCATTTCTTTTGGAGTCGTTCGAATGATTTTACTCATAAGTTGTTTTATCACTCACGATCGACCAGTTAATACTTGCAATAGACTAGATCTCTTTAAGCATACTTTAAAGAGTTACGCACGTATCGATTGGGATGATGTTTATTTACTAATAAAATTAGATGAAGAGTTTAAGTCCAGGGAAGAAGAGTTAAAAAAATTTATAAAGAAAATTTTTAGTAAAAATAAAGTTGTTTATATTCCTGAGAGATTCGAATATCAGTATCAATGGCAAGACCTTATAAAGAAAATTTCAAAAAAGGATAATATTGTATGGTTTTCTCAAAATGATGATCATCCATTTATTGATATTAATCTTAATGTTCTTTATGAGGGCGTAGATTTATTGCTTAAAGACAAGGACAAGTATAGATCCATTTATTTATCTCATTGGACGGAGATTTTAAGACTCTCAGGAAAATTCTGCAATCCAAAAATTGTTGGAAATTACGTAAAATTTCAGGCAACAATTTTTGATTCAATTCAAATGTTTAATACAGAATACCTGAAATATATATTTCTGCATCTCAACTGGGAAGATAAACAATTTAAAAGAATTGACTCTTTACTTCTTTTTGATGAATTTAAACCTGCTCTTGATGCAATTTGTGGGGTTAAAAACACATGCAGGTATAGCCCTATGCAGAATGTCTATATACCCTTAAGGGAACTCTGTAGAAAATATAGTGGTTATAGTCATGTAAATATGGAATGGGTAAAGCCTTTAGAGTTATCAAATGACAATTCCTTTAAAATCAAAAAACCACCATTTGATGATGTACATATAATCAATACCATGACTGCAAATCATAATTCTCCGTGGACCCTTAATAACAAATTTAAAATTCCGAAACGCTGGATAAATAAAAGCCTTTCTCTTTATAAGCAAGAATGTGATGAGAGCTATATTAATAAAAATTCTAACTTTGAGATATGGAAAAAAATCAAATTATTTGCGAAAACTAAAATTTTATTTTGAGCAAAAATTACAAATTTAGATTTATGAGGAATGTTATAATTACATTTAACTGCTTCTAGTAACTGTAAATAAAAAAAACATGAATAAGTCATTTAGTATTGCATTTATTGATTTTGCAAAGTCTATTAATAGGCTCTCTTTGCCATTGATGCTTGGCTGGCAGGATGTACGTCAAAAATATACACGATCCATTCTTGGCCCTTTTTGGCTGACAATTAGCATGGGGATAATGATTGGAGCAATGGGCATTATTTTTGGGCATCTTTTTAATTCTCCCATTACTACTTTTTTACCTTTTTTAGCTTGTGGCATGATTATGTGGACTTTTATTTCAACGGTTGTCACAGAAGCTTGTTCAGTCTTTATTAATGCTGAAAATATTATTAAGCAGCTGCCTATCCCTTTCTTTATTCATATATTTAGAATGATATGGAAAAATGTTTTAATCATGCTTCATAACCTTATTATTTTTCCTCTCTTACTTTTATTTCAAGGAAAACATTTTAGCGTTGTAAATCTTTTATTCTTCCCTGGTTTCTTTTTGTTATTAATTAATTTAGTTTGGATATCGATAGTTTTAGGTTTGATTTGTGCAAGGTATAGAGACATGCCTCTGATAATAACAAATCTTCTTCAAGTGCTTTTTTATCTAACCCCCATTATGTGGATGCCAAACTTAGCTCCAGCAAGAGCTAGTTTCTTTATAATTGATTTAAATCCACTCTTTCATTTTATTGAAATTGTTAGAGCCCCGCTCCTGGGCGCTTTTCCAGGCAACCTTAGCTGGCTTTTCCTTTCCATACTTTCAATTTTTGGGTGGCTATTTGCTTTATTTATTTTTGGTGCCTATAAAAAGAAAATCGTTTTTTGGCTTTAAATTAAAAATTATGAGCTATATTAAATTTAATAACGTTTCACTTGATTTTCCAATATTTAATTCAAATTCAAGGTCAATCAAACAAACTTTAATTCGCGTTGCGACAGGTGGTCAAATGGGCTCAGATGCAGCTGGCCATGTTGTAATTCGAGCCTTGGAAAATATCTCTTTTAATATTAAAGACGGAGAAAGAGTCGGTCTATTAGGCCATAACGGCGCTGGGAAAAGTACTCTATTGAGAGTTTTGAATGGGGTATATCTTCCATCATCTGGAGATGCCCTAATAAAAGGCAATGTTGGCTCATTGATTGATATTTCACTTGGTATTGATGGGGAGGCTAGTGGCCGCGAGAATATCTATGTAAGAGCTAGCTTTCTTGGTATAAGCCGGAGCCTAATCAATGAAAAGTTCGAAGAGATTGTTGATTTTTCAGAATTAGGAAATTTTATTGACATGCCACTTCGTACTTATTCCTCAGGAATGCTTTTAAGGCTTGCATTCGCTGTTTCAACTATTTTAAAACCAGAAATTCTCTTGATGGATGAGTGGCTATCTGTTGGTGATGAAGGTTTTCAACATAAAGCAGAAAAGAAATTAAATGAAATGGTTGAGGACGCAAATATTTTAGTCATTGCCTCCCATGCCGTTGATTTAATCTTAAATACTTGTAATAGGGTAATATGGCTCGAGCATGGAAAAATAGTTATAGATGGAGAAGCGAAAAAAGTATGTGATGAATATGTTTCCTCTTATTTGAAATGAAAAAAAACAAGAAAAAATTTCGTTGTGTAATTCTTGTTTTAGGTTCTAACAATAATGCGATCTATAGAAATGCTAGAAAAATTTGGCAAGCTTATGGAAATATAGATAGTGAGATTCGAACTTTCATCGTTTATGGTAAAACTGATAATAAAATTGACAACTTAAATCAGTTTGATCTTGTATATGATGACATTGAAGAGAACTATAATCCAGGTATGCTCCAGAAAACAATAAGAGCAATGGAGCATATTGATGCTAACTATGAATATGATTTTTTTATTAGAACAAATATTTCAACTTTTTGGGATTTTACTATTTTAAAACGCAATTTATTTAACTTACCCACTTCAAAATGCTACTCAGGTGATGGACCTCTAACCACATCAGGGTATGATTCAGAAAATGGGTATTATTTAAGTGGCACAGATACTATAGTTACAGCAGAATCGGTTAAAGCCATTATAAAAAATAAAAAATTCTTAGATTATAAAATACCTGAAGATGCAGCTATGGGACTTTTTTTTAACGGTGTTTTAAAATGCCCATTTATTAAAAGCCAAATTTTTTTCATGGAAAAATTTAATCTTGGAAATAATATTTTCGATTTATTTGAGAAGTTTAGAATTATTGTATCAATTTGGTATGCAAGAAAAAAGATGAAGGATCACTATAGAGTTAAAACCCGAACATCCAATAGAGAAACTACGGATATGTTTATTTATAAGCAATTGTTAAAATATGTCTATCAAATCAAGGGTATTACATAATTATGAAAATTTTACTCATTGGCGGACTTGGGTATGCTGGTCTTTTCTATATGATTTTTTAAATTCTAAGGAATGATATCACCCGACTAACCGTTAGAAATTTACTAGCATTACAAGACAGAAGCTTAAACTAAAAAAAGGAAAGCCTTAATGAAAACTATTTTAGTTACGGGTGGTGCAGGATTCATTGGGCACCACATGATTCGCAGACTTCTTAAACATCCAGAGTATAATATTATAAGTTTGGATAGATTAGATTTTTCAGGTAATTTAAATAGACTTGCTGAATTGGGTTTGGAATTTGATGCAGAAGTAATGAAAAGATTGCGTATAATTTTTCATGATCTTGCGGCTGAATTTAATTCACAATTGGTAACTCAAATTGGCCATGTTGATATTATCATTCATCTAGCGGCAGCTAGTCACGTCCCTAGATCAATTAAGGATCCTTTGGGATTTTTGAGAGATAACGTAATTGGTACAGTTAACCTCCTAGAGTATGCCAGACATAATCTTCCTAATTTAGAAAAGTTTATTAATTTTGGTACCGATGAAGTATTTGGTTCTGCTCCATTGGGTATAAATTATAAGGAATATGATAGGTTTAATAGCAGATCACCTTATAGTGCTAGTAAAGCAGGCGCTGAAGAATTTTGTGTGGCATATGAGAATACTTATAAGATGCCAATTTACTGTACACATACAATGAATGTATTTGGTGAACGTCAGAGCCCAGAAAAATTCATTGGACTTATTATAAACCGTTTATTAGTAAATGAACCCGTGATCATACACGGTGACGAAGAAACAGGGACAGTATCCGGACTCCGTCATTGGATCCATGCGGCAGACGTAGCAGATGCTACTATGTTTATCATGGGCTTACCTCATAAAGGATTCCAACTTCCCAAGGACTTTGGTGGCGCATTGTGCCCTAAATTTAATATTGCAGGCCCACAAGAATTTAGCAACCTAGAGGTAGCACAAAAAGTCGCAGATATCATGGGAGCTGACTTAAAGTACACCATTGTATCTTTTGATAAACAACGCCCAGGACATGATTTTAGATATAGCCTAAGTGGAGATTATATGAAGGAGCTAGGGTGGACTCCTAAGTACGATTTTGATTTAAGATTAAAACAAGTCATAGATTGGTCTCTTAAGCATAACCAATGGTTAAAAATTTAAGGATAAAAATATATAAAAAGAATTACTTTTTCAATTTTATCAAAAATGAATCTTGATTAAGATAAAAGCAATCTGTTTTTTTCAAAAATTACCAATTAAAAAATATCTTATTTAATTTAAAAAATATTTTAAAAAAAATGAAAAAATATTATCACCAAGCTGTCTGCCTTTGTTGCGCAAATACAAATCTTAATCTCGTAATAGATCTTGGTAATCAGCCATTAGCTAATAACCTCATTCATCAAAAAGATGAAGATTACGATACGTACCCATTAGCACTTAATGGCTGTTTAGATTGTGGGCATTTACAGCTGAAATACTTCGTTGATCCAACACTACTTTTTGATGATTACTCATATGCAAGCGGAACAAGTAATACACTTAAAAATTATCTTGACTGGTTTGCAAAAGAGTGCTTAAAGGTTGTTAAGCCCGGATCTGATGTTTTAGAAATAGCAAGTAATGACGGATCCTTGTTACATTATTTAAATTTAGCTGGCTATAAAGTAACTGGAATCGATCCAGCTAAAAATCTTTGTTTAAGCGCTGCCGAAAAGGGCTTTAATATTATTTGTGATTATTGGCCTTCAGATAAAATTTCAAAAGAGACAACATACGACCTAATTATCGCCCAGAATGTATTCGCACATAATCCAGATCCTTATAAATTTTTAATGGGCATTAAAAATACCCTCAGTGAAAATGGCATAGGAATAATCCAAACCTCGCAAGCCATGATGTTTGAAAGAGGGCAGTTTGATACTATATATCATGAGCATTATTCTTTTTTTAGCACTTCCTCATTTAGAAAATTAATTGAGAGATGCGGCTTGGTTTTAAACGAGGTCTTGATTTCAGATATACATGGCGATAGCTATATATTTTTCTTTTCTAAAAAAGTTAGAACGCTTAATTGGTTTACGTCCGCTCCATTTTATAAAGAAAAAATTAATTTTAATGTAAAATTTTTACCAGAAAATTTTTTAAGAGCATTGACCGATTTTAATTTGAAAGTTACAACAATAAAAAAAGATGTTGTAAATATTATTCAGAATTACAAGAAAGATAATTACAAGATTATTTTTGTTGGTGCAGCTGCGAAAGCAATTGTTTTCATGAACTATGCTCAAATTCATCCTGATTTCGTCATTGATGAGGCCCCATTAAAAATTGGCAAATTTATTCCTCAAGTAGATGTTGAAATTAAAGCACTTGGTATTATTGTCAATATAGAGCTGCCTATACTATATATAATTTCCGCATGGAACTTCAAGGAAGAGCTTATCTTAAAACTTAAAAGTCGCCGTCAATTGAAGGACAAGTTTCTAACTTATTTTCCATCATTTGAGCTAACTCAATGAGAACTGTGATTACTCATTTCTACAATGAGGAATATCTCCTTCCTTTTTGGATTAAACATCATCGTGAAATCTTTGACCATGGAATTTTGATTAACTACAAATCAACTGATCGATCAGTTGATTTGATTAAAAAGTATGCGCCTTCTTCTTGGGAAGTTGTTGATAGTGTTAATGATAATTTCGAAGCTCAATTTTGTGACATTGAGGTAATGCAATATGAAAAAAGAGTAAAAGGATGGAAAATTGCTTTAAATGTAACTGAGTTTTTTGTTTGCCCTAATATTGAGCTTATCGAACAAGAGTGCGAAAAAAAAGGCTTAAATGGCTTTAAAACTGCTGGTGTTGTAATGGTTGATAATCAGGAAAAGAAGGAAATAGATATTAATATTTCTCTTGTTGACCAGAAAAGATTTGGTTTTTTAGAGAATTCATTCGATTTTAGTGCTAATAAATTAGCTTGGTACTCAGGCCCATCGCGAAGTAGAATTTACCATAAGTGTAAAACTGGACTTTATTTTCCTGGAAGACATAAAAGTTTTTTATCAAAAATACCTCATACAACGAACGCAGCTTTTACACTATGGTATGGTTATTCTCCATGGAATCATGAATTTCTGAAAAGAAAAATTCAAATTTCAAAAAAATTAGATCCTGAAGATATCAAAAGAGGTTGGGGTGTTCAGCATATTTTAGACTTCTCTAGTCTTAATGAAATAAAAAATTATTTTTTAAACCAATCATATGATTTAAAGAAAATTTTAGAAGACTCAATAATTAAGAGAGGCTCATATTTTTTAGATATTTCAAAAGATGAAGTTCTGTATGATGATTTTGGATTAGCAAATATTCAAATTGGTCAGCTTAAAAATGCATTAGATGAAACTAAAAAAAATTTACACAATTCCGAAAAAGACCTAAAAGAAATTTTAGAATCTAAAAGTTGGAAAATCACTGCTCCTTTGAGGTTTATTTATAGAAAATTAATTATAATTTTTCATTTACTGAAAGCTCTTGCCGATAAGGATCTAGAGCTGACAAAAATTTTACAAAAAAATAACTATATGCATTTCTTAAAAAATCTGTTTAAGAAAAAATAGGTACAAATGCAAATGCCATCAATAAAAAAATTAAAAACCTTAAAAACCTTAAAAACCATTACCCAACATTTTTTTCTTTTTTGGCTAATTTTAGGTTACAGGCATATCCCATTGAAGTCCCAGACAAAAGAAAAAATTAAACTTTATTTTTTTAAGAAATTTCCAGATTTAAAAAAACGAAAATTCCATGCTTTGCATTGTCCTCTTTGTTTTTTGATCAAATCAATTTGGATTAAATCTTGGTTTTTTTTTAATTCAGTCAATTTATATGCTTTCTTAAGCAAATTTAAATTATTTTTAATTTATGAAGCGAAACATATAGGTTTTAAAAGTTCAACCAAGCCGTTAGTTTCAATCATTATTCCTATTTATGGACAGATTGGATTTACTGTTCGCTGTTTGAAATCTATCAGCTTAAATTTACCTAAATGCCATTTTGAAATTATTGTGATCGATGACGCCTCTCGAGACCATTCATTAGAAATTCTCAAATTTGTAAAAGGCGTTAAAGTTTTTAAAAATGCTACAAACAAAGGGTTTATTTATTCCTGCAATTTCGGCGCGAACAAAGCAAGAGGTGAATATCTTTACTTCTTGAATAATGATACTGAAGTTTCGCCGGGTTGGCTTGATCATTTAATACAAACATTTAAAGATTTCCCTGGAACGGGCCTCGTCGGTTCAAAGTTACTTTATCCGAACGGTAAGCTTCAAGAGGCTGGTGGTATTATTTGGAAGGATGGTTCAGCATGGAACTTTGGTAGATACCAAGATCCAAATAAACCTATATTTAATTATGCAAGAGAGGTTGACTATTGTTCTGGTGCTTCAATTATGATTCCCAAAACAATCTTCAGTAAGACGAAAGGCTTTGATCCTTATTATTCGCCTGCGTATTGTGAAGATTCAGATTTAGCTTTGAAGTTAAGAGCGAGAGGTTATCGAGTCATTTATCAGCCATTATCTATCGTAGTTCATTTCGAGGGGATGACATCCGGAAAGGATACGAGTAGTGGAGTCAAGTCTTATCAAATTCAAAACAATAAGAAGTTATTCCACCGATGGCATAAAGAGCTAAAACAAAGACCTTTGTCAGGTCATGATGTTGATAATACAAAAGACCGTGATTATAAATTTAGGGTTTTAGTGATTGACTCCTTAACACCGACGCCAGATCAAGATGCTGGTTCAGTTACCGCTTTTAATATGATGCTTTTATTTAAAGCTATGCATTTTCAAATCACTTTTATAGCTGAAGATAATTATAGTTATTTACCAAAGTATACAGAGCTACTTCAGGGTCTTGGTATTGAAGTTTTATACCAACCTTACATAAGTAATATTAAAGACCATGTCATGGAATTAGGTTTGCGATATGACCTAGTTTATCTATCTAGACCATTTTCAACTTATCCACATTTAAGTGATGTAAAAAAATATTGTATAAATGCAAAATTTTTATACGAAACAGCCGATATACACTTCATAAGAATGATACGAGAGGCAGAAATTTTAGAAGATAAGAGTTTAATTAAAATAGCCAAAGAAACTGAAGTTAAAGAAACTTATATTTTAAATAATGTGGACGCCTCAATTATCAGAAGCGCTGAAGAATTAAAGATTCTGCGCAAAAAACCGATATTGAAAAAAGCTACGTTATATCTTTTCTCATTGATTATGCCTTTGCAAAAAACGGAACTAATTTTTTCCAAACGCGAAGGAATTTTATTTATCGGAGGCTTTAATCATAGGCCAAATATTGATGCTGTTTTGTATTTTGTAAATGATGTTATGCCTTTCTTGCTTGCAAAAAAACCAGACATAGATATTTATATTATCGGGAGTAATCCCCCAGCAGAGATTAAAAAATTAGCAAGTAAAAATTTACACATATTAGGTTTTGCTGAAGATTTGAAACCTTATCTTAATAAGGTACGACTATCTTTTGTGCCGCTAAGATATGGAGCGGGCGTTAAAGGTAAAATTGGTACCTCTATGGTAGCTGGTTTACCCGTGATAACTACCTCAGTCGGCGCTGAGGGCATGGGGGTCGTTAATAAGAAACATTGTTTGATTGAGGACGACCCGCAAACATTTGCTCAGGGAATTCTTAAGCTATATACAGATGAGAAGCTTTGGAATAATTTAAGGGAAAATGGATTGTTGTTTGCAGAAAGAAATTTTGGAGCAAATGCTGCATATTCAACCTTAGCCAAAATTCTTAGAAAATTAAAATTTGCTATCCCAGCGAAGCCGGCACATACAATTAAACTATATGAAAATTAATATTTTAAAAGTGCTTTAATGATTAAAAATTTTAACAAAATTATTCGCGCAAGAGCGCCTCTGCGATTAGGTTTGGCGGGTGGCGGGACAGATGTATCGCCGTATTGTGATCAATTTGGAGGTTTAATTGTAAACACAACCATTGATAGATATGCTTATGCGGTAATTAAGGTAATTCCTGAAAAAAAAGTTAAATTGCTTTCAAGTGACTACAATATATTCATAGAAAAATTTTTTGATAAACCTTTTAATGATGAAAATCAGCTTTTGCTTCATCAAGCGGTCTACCGCCATATGATCAGGGAATATAATAAAAATCAAGATATAGCAATTGAACTAAGCACTTTTTGTGATGCCCCCGCAGGGTCTGGTTTAGGGTCCTCCTCGACCCTTGTAGTATCTATGATTAAAGCGTTTTTAAAGTATTTTAATGTTGAAATGGATAATTATAATATTGCAAAATTAGCCTATGAAATTGAGCGTATAGAGTGTCAATTAGGCGGTGGCAAGCAAGATCAGTACTCTGCAACTTTTGGAGGCTTCAACTATATGGAATTTGGTAAAAATGGAGATGTCATTGTCACTCCTATTTTGCTTGATGATTGGGTGGTGTCTGAATTAGAAGCGTCACTATTATTATTTTACTCAGGCGTTTCAAGAAGTTCTGCAGCTATTATTTCTGAGCAAAGTCAAAACGTAGAATCAAATAATACGGAATCTATTAAAGCCATGGATGCTATTAAAGAAGAAGCCCTTTTGATGAAAAGTAACTTACTTAATGCAAATTTTTCAGGGCTTATAGAATCCATGCAAATAGGATGGCATAACAAAAAGAAAATTGCTAAAAACGTATCAAATGAATATTTAGATCAAATCTTTGATAAAGCAATTGAAGCGGGTGCATCAGCAGGTAAAATTTCCGGGGCTGGCGGAGGAGGTTTTTTTATTTTTTTTGTGCCAACCGAAAATAGAATGAATGTGATTAGAATTTTGAGTCAGTTTGATGGTCAGATTAGTAATTGTCATTTTACCAATAAAGGTGCTGAGGCTTGGGCTCTATAAATAAAGCATCTCAAAAAAGTTATATTGAATCTGAGATAAAGAAAACATCACATGTCTTAGGTCTCATAGTCTCCGATCAAGACTTTATTAAAAATATCGAAAATATAGTTGCATCTATTGTTAAATCTTTTAAATCTGGTGGAAAAGTTTTTTTAGCTGGAAATGGTGGCAGTGCGGCAGATGCACAGCATATAGCAGGTGAATTTGTGAGTAGATTTATGTTTGTTCGACCTGGCCTGCCAGCAATAGCTCTTACAACAGACACTTCAATTCTTACAGCTGTTGGAAATGTCTATGGGTATGAGCACGTTTTTTCTCGCCAAATAGATGCGCTAGCTAATAAAGGCGATGTTTTCTTTGCTTATTCCACATCCGGCCAATCTAAAAATATTTTAAACGCATTGCAACACGCAAAAAATAAAGAAGTAATTTGCATAGGTCTTACTGGAAATAAAGGTGGAGTGATGAAAGAGTTTTGTGATTACATTGTCGAGATTCCGTCCTCCGAGACCCCACATATTCAAGAAGGTCACTTAGTGATTGGGCATATCATTTGTGGGTTAGTAGAAAGCATAATTTTTAAAAAAGAATCAGATGCGTGAGGCGATTGTTTTATCTGGGGGCTTAGGAACTAGACTGAGAAGCATTGTTCCTGATCTGCCCAAGTCAATGGCATCTATTGGAGGTAGGCCGTTTTTAGAGATTCTCTTAAAGAATTTAGCCAAAAAAGGCTTCAAGCGTGTAATTTTGTCTCTAGGGTATTTGGCTGAAAAAATTATAGCTCATTTTGGAAGTTCATTTGCAGGCATGGAGCTGCATTATGTCATCGAAGAATCACCTCTTGGGACTGGAGGCGCGATAAGATTAGCTCTTTCTGCTTGCAGCCAAGACCATGCGTATGTTTTTAATGGTGATACATTCTTGGATTTGGAAGTTGATCAAATTGATGAAGAATGGAAATTAAAAAAAACTCCACTAGTTATTGCAAAATTTATGCAAGAAACTTCTAGATATGGTCAATTAATTGCTAACACCACTACCCATAAACTCATTAGTTTTTCTGAAAAAGGTATTTCAGGTCAGGGTTTAATAAATGCAGGATGTTATTTGCTCAATAAAACTCAATTAGATAGTTTTAAATTAAATAATTCTTTTTCTTTTGAAAAAAACTACCTCAACAAGCCCGAAGCTTTAAATATTTTTGATGTATTTGTAACCAAGGGTGTTTTTATTGATATAGGAGTTCCCGAAGACTATCTTTTAGCTCAATCCTTTCTTCATGATTATCAGTGATGGAAAAGCCAGCATTATTTCTTGATCGAGATGGTGTTATTAATGTTAATTATGGCTATGTTCATCAAAAGCAGAATTTTGTATTTATTGATGGTATTTTTGATTTAGTTCGTGAAGCGAATAAATTGGGATATTTGGTAGTGGTTATTACAAACCAAGCTGGAATAGGGCGCGGATTTTATAGTGAAAATGACTTTTTAGGACTTACAGAATGGATGAAACAGGAATTTTTGATAAGAAATGCAAAAATTGATGCTGTTTATTTTTGTCCTCATCATCCAACAGAGGGTATTGGAAAATTCAAGCAAGATTGCGTTTGTCGAAAACCCAAACCTGGTATGTTTCTCCAGGCTATTAATGAATTAAATCTCGATACATATAATTCAGTAATGGTAGGGGATAGCGAAAGTGATCTTATAGCATCGAGGCTATCAGGAATCAGATATAATCTACTTTACTCAGTAGGACGTCAACATGAAGATTTTGTAATTCATTCTTTAAATGAGGCTGCTAACTATTTTCTAGGCAGCATTCAAGACGCCTTATAATAGAAGTAATAGCTAGATTTATTTTAGCAGCGATGCGATAATTTTTTGAAAGTCACTTATCTAAGAAAAGAATCTTGGAATGACGGATCAACTTGGGCCTTATAGGGTTTTGAGCAAATCGCTTGGATAAATAAGCTATAATAAAGATGAAATTTCCAGTAAATATTCTGAAGCAATTGGAAAAAAACAAACATTACTTATGTTTATTTTTTTCATTTGCATTACTTTACATTTATTACTATCCGGCGGTTCGAACTGATATTACATTTTATCATTTAGATGATTACTATATAATTTCTGAATTAGCTAAAATTTCAGATTTCAATTCTTTTCTTAACTTTATTTTCAGTTTTGCTGCTTTTAAATTTCGACCGGTTTCGAATTTTCAATATTTTTTTGAATACTATCTTTTTGGAAATAATCTTAATTTATATATTTTATTTAATATATTTCTTGTTTTAATAATCAATTGGATTTTCCTGCTTATTATTAAAGATAGATTAAATTTAGTACAGGCAGTTTTGTTTTCATCGATTTTAGTTACGTCAAAATTTTTAAATTATTCACTATGGAATATTACAGGTTCTTTTGAGTCCCTAGCATTAATATTCTTTCTTTTAATTTTTTTTATATTAATTAATTTTAAGGAACGCGTTTATTTACTGTATTCATTAAGTGCCCTTCTTATAATGACATCCGAGAGGTACTTGCCTTTTGTGGTAAGCATTCCAGTCCTTCACTATTTTCTTTATACTAAGAATAATGTTTTCCTCGATTTAAAAAAAGGATTAGGATGGTCCGTTTTCATACTTTTACTATACCTTAGTTTTAGAACATTCTTTAAGCAGCCGCTATTGGTAGGAACAGGGACTGACCAAATTCTCACCTCCTTTAATCCCTCTATATTTATTCAACATTTTATTAAATCAATTGCTGATATAATGGGATTTTCTGTGGGCCCCAGGTATCTCACAGGGAGTGAATTGCCGCTTCATTTGAATTATTCAGCCTGGAGTAAACATACAAAAAGTTTTTTAAATTATCAAATTATTTCGGTATTGCTGTCCATTATTTTATTAAATTTCAATGAAAGAAAAGTAAAGGTAGCGGGTATTGCACTATTACTAATGTCGTTAGCATCATCTGTAACTTTTAGGTTAGAAATGAGATGGCTAGCACCCTCTTACATAATGCTTCTTTTTATATTTTCACATGCTAACTTTGAAAAATTAATAAAGTCATTATCCTTTTTTAGGGGTATTGGCAATAATTTACTCGCTCGTGAGAAAATTTCTAAGGTCTTAGTAAATGTTGCACTTCTTTATTTATTAATTTTCAATATTTATTATATGATACATTTTAGAAGAAACTTATATTATGCAGAGTACTTAGATTTCTTTTCCTTGAGCAAGTATTTCTCCCTTCACTAACTGAATTTAATACATTATGACTTCTTTAATTAAATATACTCTGACAAATAAACTTGCTTTTTTCTTATTCCTGTTTGCCACATGCTTCTATATCTATAATGCTTTATCTTCATATGCACCAATTTTTTATGAAGATCAATTCATTCATATTGATTTCATTAGGGATTTAGTTGCTCATAAATTTAATCTAAAAAACTTTTTTTCGGTTTTTGGCGAGCATCTATTTCCTGGTTACTCTATTTTTGTGGCGATTAATTATTTTCTTTTTTCAATTAACCTATATTTCGAGTCTACGCTTACTGTTATTTTTAATCTTGCTTCAGCTTCAATAGCCTATTATTTCTATAGGAAGCTAAATCCAAAAACTAATAATATCTTTCTTTTTCCTATATTTTTTATATTACTTTCACCAGCACAATACCTGATGAAATCTATGGCTTTAGCTGCAAATTTGTCAGTTATTCTTTTTATAGCTATTTTTTACCTAATCCTTAAAAGTAGGAAAATTCTTTCTACTTATAGCTTGCTTTTTATTTATATTATCGGATTCGCAGGGGCTTATAGTGTCGGTTTTATTGTTGCTTATGCTTTCTATCTACTCATCTGCTTTAAAGAATCTGATAGCTTAAAGAAGATTGATTGGCCAATGACAACGTTTATATTGGCATGTTTTCTCTTGTATTACTTTATTTTGTATTGGAAGGGTAATGGACAAGCTGTGAGCGCTCATACCTTAAATTTTTTCAAGAGCTTAGATTTTGGAATCATAATGTTCGGCTCTTCAATTTTAGGTAAGGCCTTGTATGAGGCTACCCAAAATTTCGCAATCTATTATATAGCTGGATTAATGGTCATCGCAGCTTCATCAGCATCTCTTTATTACTCTTTCATACAATTAACCAAATTACATACTAATGAGCTATCCATTGAAAACAAAGACTCTGTTTTTATATTATTACTCGCTTTAGTGGTAGTCTATTCAATTACAATTATTAGTGTTGCAAGCTATGCAAGATTTACAAATGGTAATGAATTAGCAATGGGTCAATGGTATCAACATCACATTAAGTTTTTGCCTGTTTTTTCCTTAATCCTACTCGGTTATTTTCATCCTCAAAAAATAACTATCAAGTTATTCGCATTAGCTCTTACAGCTCTTGCAATTACAGGCTATTACTATGAATATAGAAAAATACCATATGCCAAGCAGTGGTATCAGAGTATAAACTCCCATATACCAGATTATTTAACATTACACCCAAATTATTCTGACCCGGGTGCTTACAGTTATTTTTATTGGCCGAATGATTGGACTAAAGAAGGACTGCAATTTTTTTATAAAAATAAATTAGCATATTTTAAGGAGCCACTTATTTTTGGCTTAACTTCAGATGGCTGGAATGAAGAAAATAAATTATTTCAAGTAGTTTGTCCAAACGATTCTAAAAGTGTAATTATTAATATTACTAAAACAAATATTTTAAATTATAAGTATTTTAATTCGCATTTTAATCCAAAGATTTCCGATGAAAACATTATAATCAAATACAAATTTCAAGATGTAGAATTTAAAACCTTTGAAATTAACAATAAAAATTTAACCCCATTTCCTGAATCAAATGCTGACAAAAGAAAACTTTACTTTCATGTAGGGAATGTTCTTTGTTCTTAATGATCCTATGCTTTTTTTAACCTTATTTTTTAATTACAAAAACAATGAAAAGACAATTTGATTTTTTTATAACTGGTGGAACTGGTTTTCTAGGCTCATCCATTGTTTCCGAGCTTCTAAAAAAAGAATTTAAAATTGTTTGTTTGATTAGACAAAAATCAAATCTTAGAAGACTCGATCAATTTAAAGATCAAATTGAATTTGTTGAATTAAGCTCTCTAGATTTTGAAGATTTTTTTTCTAACAATAAAATTCATACAGTACTCCACTGCGCTACTAATTATGGGCGCACAGAGATAAGCCCAATAGAAACTATTGAGGCAAATCTAATGCTTCCCCTTAGAATATTATTTGCCGCCGCTAGAAATAATGTTGAAGTATTTATAAATACTGACACTATCTTAGATAAACGCATAAATCACTACTCCCTTTCTAAAAGTCAATTCTCTGACTGGCTGGAAGGTTACCCCAGCAACATGAAATGCTTTAATGTTGCTATAGAGCATTTTTTTGGGTCCGGAGATGATCCCTCTAAATTTGTAAGTTGGGTTATTAGGGAATTGCTTGCTAATGTGGTTAGTTTAGATTTAACTATGGGCGAACAAAGAAGAGATTTTATATACATTGATGATGTCGTATCAGCTTTTATAGCTATCATTGACAATGAACATAAATTTAAAAAAGGATTTCATCGCTTTGAAGTGGGAACTAACAATTTGATTCAAATAAGAGAGCTTGTTAATACAATTAAAGCTATTTGTAATAATAAGGTTACTTCATTAAATTTTGGAAAGCTCCCTTATCGAGAGGGGGAGATTATGGAGTCCGATGTTGATTTATCCCAATTAAAGAGTTTAGGATGGACGGCTAAATATACGTTAAATCAAGGGCTTGAAAGTACAATTTCAGCAGATAAGCATGTATATCTAAATCAATGCTAATAATTGTTTTTTTATCTTTTTCTCAGTGATATCTTTCTTAAATGGGTGATATGGAATGAAATATTTAATTACTGGAGGCTGTGGATTCTTAGGATCCAATCTAGCTTCTGAAGTCTTAAAAAGAGGGCATGAATTAGTTGTTTTTGACAATTTATCGAGGCTAGGTAGCACTTCTAATTTAGCGTGGCTAAGGGGTTTTGGCGATTTTTCATTTATCCATGGCGACATAAGAAACACAAGCGATGTTGAAAAACTCATATCTAATATGAATCCTGAAGTGGTGTTTCACTTAGCAGGTCAGGTTGCTATGACCAGCTCCTTAGAAAACCCAAGAAAAGATTTTGAAATTAATGTTTGTGGAACTATTAACCTTCTAGAGTCTCTTCGAAAATTTAGTTCTGATACAACAGTCATATACTCGTCAACTAATAAAGTTTATGGTGATTTAGATTTTTATAATTACGAGGAAACGTCCACTCGATACAAGGTTATGGGCTATGAAACTGGCTTTGATGAAAACATCCCTTTAGATTTTAGATCTCCGTATGGATGTTCAAAAGGATCTGCTGATCAATATATGCTCGATTACGCGCGTAATTTTGGCATAAAGGCAATTGTTTTTAGGCATTCATCCATCTTTGGAGGAAGACAGTTTAGTACTTTTGATCAGGGCTGGGTTGGGTGGTTCATAAAACAAGCGTTACTTAAAAAATCAGGCCACTTAAAAAGCCCTTTTACTATTTCTGGAACAGGTAAACAAGTGAGGGATGTTTTATTTGCTTCTGATTTGATTCAGTGTTATTTCCTTGCCGCCAATAATGTAGAGACATGTTCTGGACAGGCTTTTAATATAGGCGGTGGCATGCAAAACAGCCTTTCGCTATTAGAATTATTTGAAATGTTAGAACGAAAAGTTGATGTAAAACTAGAATTTGATTCTATTCCATGGAGATCAAATGATCAAAAAGTTTTTGTTGCTAACATTGATAAGGCGAAAAAGTTTTTTGATTGGGAGCCAATCATTCAAAAAGAAGATGGAATGGAAGAGATGATAAACTGGGTAAAAAATAATGACTAACAAGAAAATTATTTTAAGTATTGTTTTGCCTGCTTATAGAGAAGATGAGAATTTACGTAATATTTTACCTCGATTAATTGATGTCACAAAAAATTTAAAAATAATTACAGAAATTATAGTTGTTGATACTGAAGTCCCTTTAGATAAAACACATAGTGTGTGTAAAAAATTCTCTGTTAGATATATCTCCAGAAAAGGTGGCAATTATTTTGGATCTGCCGTCAGAACCGGCATATCTGCTGCTAATGGTAAGTTCATTTTGTTTATGGACGCCGATGGCTCACATACCCCAGAATTTATTCCTGATTTGTTAGAATTCTCAAGTTCGCATGATGTTGTTGTCGCATCGCGTTATATAGATAAAGGGCATACTGAAAATAGTCTTCTTTTAATATGGATGAGTATGTTTTTAAATTGGACATACTCCTACATTTTGAATATTCCTTGTAAGGATGTTTCTAATAGTTTTAAGCTTTATAAATCTTATGACATCAAGCAATTAAACTTAGAATGCAATAATTTTGATATTGTTGAAGAAATTTTATTTAAATTATGTTTAAAAAATCCTAATCTAAAAATTAAAGAAGTACCTTTTACTTTTAAAAAGAGAATGTATGGCGAGACAAAAAGAAATTTAATAGTTTTTATGATCACATATTTGTGGACTATTTTTAAATTAAAATTTTCTCAATTTAAAAAAATTGATCATGAGTAAACTCATAAAATTTTCTGTTGTAGGCTTTTCTGGAAGTATAATTAATTTTAGTATTTATTATTTATGTTCAATATATTTTGGTTTTAATATTAATTTCTGTTCAATTTTGGCTTTTGTATTTGCAGTTACTAGCAATTATATTTTTAACTCTTCTTGGACTTTTTCAACCCAAAAGCCTAATAATTATTTATCAATTAAAAATTGGGTGAGGTATGTTGCTGGTAATATTCAAGGTTTATTAATTAATCTTTTTGTTTTAAATTTTCTTGTCAATATTATCCATTTTCAAAGTCATATTTTGGCTCAAATAGCAGGAATTTTTTCTGGCATGTTATTTAATTATTACTTTGCCAAGAAATTTGTATTTATGTAATTTAAATTAGCTTAATTTTTTTGAGAAAATTAGAGAAAGGCGTCTATGGTTAAGGCTGTGATATTAGCAGGCGGTCTCGGAACAAGAATTTCTGAAGAAACCCACTTAAAACCTAAGCCCATGATAGAAATAGGGGGTAAACCTATACTGTGGCATTTAATGAAAATTTATTCATCACATGGTATCAATGATTTCATTGTTTGTTGTGGCTACAAGGGTTACGTTATTAAAGAATATTTTGCTAACTATTTCCTCCATATGTCAGATGTCACTTTTGACATGACTAATAACAAAATGAAAGTACATCAACAAAATGCCGAACCATGGACAGTCACATTAGTTGATACTGGTGATGATACTCAAACAGGCGGTCGTTTAAAAAGGGTAGCTTCTTACTTGAAAAATGAAAAATTCTTCTGTTTTACTTATGGCGATGGCTTATCTAACGTTGACATCACCAAGCTCATTCAGTTTCATGAAAAGCATGGAAAGTTAGCAACCATAACTGCTGTGCAACCCCCTGGTCGTTATGGTGCCTTAAAACGCGAAAATGATTTAGTTACAGGGTTCTTCGAAAAACCAAAAGGTGACGGTGGCTGGATTAATGGTGGTTTTTTTGTATTGAATCCTAAATGTATTGATTATATAGAATCAGATGATACGCCATGGGAATTAGATCCGTTAAATAACATTGCTTCCCAAGGTGATTTGATGGCTTATGAGCATGAGGGCTTTTGGCAGCCGATGGATACGCTTCGTGAAAAGAATTTACTTGAAGAGCTTTGGGATTCAGGCAAAGCGCCTTGGAAGGCTTGGTAATGGGTTCATCTTTTTGGGTCGGTAAATGTGTTTTTTTGACTGGGCATACGGGCTTTAAAGGTAGCTGGTTGTCGCTCTGGCTCCAATCTTTAGGGGCTGAAGTAACAGGTTACGCGCTAAAACCCCCTACACATCCTAATCTTTTCGAAGCAGCTTCTATCGAAAAAGGTATGCATTCTATTATTGGCGATATTCGTGATTTGGATCATTTAAAAAAAGCTATGAAAGAAGCGAATCCAGATATTTTTATTCATATGGCAGCCCAGCCTTTGGTGAGATATTCATATTCCAACCCAATAGAGACTTATGCGACCAATGTTATGGGGACAATTCATGCCCTAGAGGCAGCTAGGGAAAATCAAAATATCAGAGCTATTCTAAATATCACGAGTGATAAATGTTATGACAACAAAGAAATTGATCGAGGATATCGTGAGGATGAACCCATGGGTGGATTCGATCCTTACAGCAATTCTAAAGGCTGCGCTGAATTAGTCTCATCGGCTTATCGAAATTCTTTTTTTAATATTGATAAATACCAAGCACACGGTGTGGCTCTTGCAACTGCCCGTGCAGGGAATGTTATTGGTGGTGGTGATTGGGCCGAAGATCGCCTTATTCCTGATTTTATGCGTTCTATGGAAAAAAAAGAAAAACTCATGATTCGCAATCCCCATGCAATACGTCCTTGGCAACACGTATTAGAACCGCTCCATGGCTATTTAATGCTTTGCCAAAAGCTCTATGAAGAAGGCCCTTTATTTTCAGAAAGCTTTAATTTTGGCCCTGAAGAAAAAGATGCAAAAGACGTGGAGTGGATTGCTAGTCATATTGTTAAAGCTTGGGGTGAAAAAGCAGCTTATGAAGTTAGTGTCAATTCTTCATCTTTGCATGAAGCACATTTTTTAAAATTAGATTGTACAAAGGCAAAAAAGAAACTTGGTTGGCAAGCTAAATGGGATATTCATGTAGCCTTAGATAAAATATGTGATTGGCATAAAGCGTATTTAAAAAATGAAGATATGCATCAATACAGCCTCAATGATATTTCAATGTATACATTGAAATAATAAATTTTAAGGAGTTAAATTTTGGACCAACAGCAAGAGATTAGACAAAAGATTGCAGCGCTTGTGGATGAGTTTGCAAAAATCAAATATAGCCCACAATCTTTTAAGCCAGGTGAAACCGTCATTCCCATGTCGGGAAAAGTGCTCGATGCATCTGAATTAAAAGCTATGGTAGAAGCCTCTTTGGATGGTTGGCTAACTTCCGGTCGTTTTAATGATGCTTTTGAAAAAAAATTAAGAGAATTCTTAGGGGTAAAGTTTTTAATCACTACTAATTCTGGCTCATCTGCAAATCTTCTCGCGTTTTCAGCATTAACATCACCTAAGCTTAAAGAGCGAGCAATTAAACCAGGTGATGAAGTTATTGGTGTTGCTGCAGGCTTTCCAACCACAGTGAATCCCATTTTGCAATTTGGCGCTGTACCGGTATTTGTGGATATAGAAATTACTTCACACAATATTGATGTTACAAAAATTGAAGCAGCCATTAGCCCTAAAACAAAAGCTATTATGTTAGCCCACTCTTTAGGCAACCCATTTAATTTAAAGGCGATATTAGAGATTTGTAAAAAACATAACCTATGGCTTATTGAGGATAATTGTGATGCTTTAGGATCTCGATATAACGGACAACTCACAGGCACGTTTGGCGACATTGGTACATTGAGTTTTTATCCCGCACACCACATCACGATGGGCGAAGGCGGTGCAGTATTTACCAATAATGCAGAACTTAAGATGATTATTGAATCCTTTCGTGACTGGGGTCGTGATTGTTATTGTCAGCCAGGAAAAGATAACACATGTGGCAAGCGTTTTTGTTGGAAACTAGGTGAATTACCGGAAGGCTACGATCATAAGTACACTTATTCACACGCTGGTTACAATTTAAAAATTACTGATATGCAAGCAGCTTGTGGCTTAGCGCAAATGGATAAATTAGAGGGTTTTATTCAGGCCAGAAAAGATAACTTTAAATATTTGCATAATCGTCTAAAGTCTTGTGAAGAATTCTTAATTCTTCCAGAAGCCACACCTAATAGTGATCCTTCATGGTTTGGCTTTTTAATGACAATTAAGCCCGAAGCCAATATTCGTAGAGTTGATTTGCTGTCTTACCTCGATCAAGAAAAGATTGGTACGCGTTTATTATTTGCTGGCAACTTAACACGTCAGCCCTATATGCAAGGACGCAACTATCGTGTGAGCGGTGATTTGATCCATACTGATACAGTCATGAATGATAGTTTTTGGGTCGGAGTCTACCCAGGATTAACGGAAGAAATGCTTAATTTTATTTCGGAAAAAATAGAAAGTTATTTTGGTGTAAATTTCTAAAAAATATTTTTACAGTTAATGGGATTAAAAAATGGCAAACAATACGTATGATGTTTATAAAAAATCTGTAACAGATAACTTTTATTTTTTGAAAAATTCAAAAAATATTAAAGATGCATACTTAAAAGCTATTCCTATTGAAAATTCAGGGTTTTTATTACCAGTATCTCAATATCATTCTGAAGATGAATCTTTACTTGAAAGCTTAACTCGTTGGCGAAACGATAATGTTGAAGTTTACCCAACACAATTTAAAGCAACCATAGAAAGCACTCGATCATGGATTCTCAATAGATTGATTAACGTTGAGGATAGGATCTTATTTTTAGTTGTTGATGCCAAGGGTTCTGTGGTTGGCCATATGGGATTTAACGGATGCCTTAATGAGAAGTTACTTTTTGAGATTGATAATGTTGTAAGAGGTAACCAATCAGCTGAGAAAGGTTTATTTTCGAAGGCGATGCACTGTTTGATTGAGTGGGCAAGAAAAACAATTAATGTTGAGGGTTTTTTCTTAAGAGTGATGGACGACAATCCTCATGCTATTGGATTCTATAAGAAAAATAATTTTGTTGAGAATAAAAGGATTCCATTAATTAAAGAAATTAATGGTAATACAGTCTTGTATAGAGAAGCTGGTCCTGATGAGAAATCAATTAAATTTTTTGTTAATATGGAATTTAAACCATCTATAGAAAAAATAGGAGAGAGCTTAATTTTAACCGCTGGCCCTTCTGTATCAGCAAAAGAAGGTTTTTATAGCTATGATGCTGCCTTAAAGGGTTGGAATAGTGAGTGGTCAAAATATTTGACGAAATTTGAACGAAATTTTGCTGATTATGTTGGAGTTAAGTATGCAATGG
>Ga0214919_10001984_pt1 | contig 32775 bp, 30 predicted proteins | sample LL1503_MetaG_FD_177994 | JGI IMG/M metagenome (GOLD analysis project Ga0214919, IMG submission 177994) | Freshwater microbial communities from Lake Lanier, Atlanta, Georgia, United States - LL-1503 | ecosystem: Environmental > Aquatic > Freshwater > Lake | place: USA: Georgia | collected... | reverse complement strand
CTGCGCTTCCTAGCGCCACTGACAAGATTTGATTCACTCCGAAGTAATCACAGCTGACATAAACCAAAGAACCTGCCAAGCACGAGGTACCAATTGTTTCGCGGTGCAATAAAACAGGTTCAACTTGGCAAAGCACATCTCGCAATAAGCCGCCGGTGACAGCGCCTATTAATCCAAGAATTACCGCAGAGGCAAATGGAGCGCCTTGGGTAAGAGCGAATTGGGCGCCGGATACCGAAGAAACAGCTAAACCAATCGTGTCGAGGGAAAGTACAAAACGACCAACTGGCGTGATGCGTTTGATGCTTAAGGTTATAACAACTGCTAAAAAAACTCCGAGAAATAACCATCCATGTAAAACCCAAGGTGGACGCTCTCCCAATAAAAGATTACGTAAGGTTCCGCCAGCGAGTGATGCGATAGCGGCGATAAATGCAATCCCGCCATAATCTAAACCTTTATTTGCTGCGATCCTTGCACCCACCAGTGCAAATGCGAATGTACCTACTAAATCCAAGATGGTAACTAGCAACTCTAAATCCATAGCCTGAGTATAAGCCCGCCCAATATTTAGAGCAGATAAAGACTCTTCGCTTTGGCCACAGCTTCATCTCTGCCGCCTGCGCCAATCTTGCGATAAATATTCTTCAGATGCGTCTTCATGGTGTTGTGTGAAATATGTAGCGTTGTGCCGATTGCGCTGATTGGCTTACCGGTTGCTAAGTGGCGCAATATTTCAAGTTCACGTTTGGTCAGAGCTGCTGTCAGCCCCAATAAATTCTCGCTACGTGACTTCAATCTGGATGTTATTTGTGAAGCCAGATCCTCAAGATATACCGTTGGTTTTTCTCCAGCAATTCGAATTACTAAGTTTAAAAGTGAAGCGTCTTGGCGAAGAAAAGTCTCTCTCGCCCCAACTCGTGCGCCAATTTCCAGGGCTTTGCCCATAAATTGCAGAGCAACTTTTTCACAATCTATATTCTGATCGGCCTGGGCCATTAACTTATATATTTGCTGCTTAGCTGTTCGCTCGGGCAGATCGGCTGCAACGAAGGTGCCAGGCTTCTTGCCCAATTCAAAGTCGTGAATTGCTCGTACTCTCTGGACTAAGAGAAAATCGGGTAACCGGCCAAGCAGAATCCCGACCCTTTCCCAATCCTTCATTGTGTATCTGATAAATAGTTCAGTTAAATCGCAGTAAGTATCTAGCCCATTTTTAAAAGAGAGCGCTGATGCTCTCTCTCGCTCGCTGCGGACAATATCTAAGGCAGATGTTGAATTTCCTGTCAGCGCAAAATCACGTGCCAGAAAACTTTCCGCAAGATAAACCCAGGTGTATTGACTCCAAGACTCTGCCAAAACTTTTATTTGCGCAAAAACTTTCTGAGATTCTTCTATCTGTGAAAACTCCAGTAGGCAGCGAGCTTTTACATACATAACATCGAGGGCCCCAAAAATCCCGGTATAGCCTTCACGTTCCGCGTGGGAAATAACGTTATTAGCGACTACGTAGGCCTCTTTATACTCACCGTTATTTAGCAGAGTGCACGCATCAATTGCGCTGATAAAATAGAGAGACATGGGAGTTGAGTCATCTTTCGCTAACTCATGCGCCTGCTTTTGAATACCGTCAAGATTATCTGCGCTGTCATAAATAATTTCTTTAGCTGCCAAAACGCGTAATATAGAAATCTTATCAATTGCAGCTAAATCCAACTCTTCAGATGTTGCACCTAAAACGGTTGCAACATGTTCTTTTAGGTTCTCAGTTAGCCCAGTAGCAAAATCAATGTAAACGTTAACTGCTGAAGTGAACTTCTTTATAAAGTTTTCAATCTCTGTTCCACGAGAAGTAAAGAGCATCTCCGTAATCAGGCTCTGCGCAGCCAAATACTGAAAATCTGCGGTTAACCCCATCAGCTCAACTGTCTGCCGCTTTAAGATTCCAATGGTTGTGGCATCTCCTACTAGATCAGCCATACGCAATAAATCTTTTCCCCGACCAATAGCGATCAACTGGCGCATACCGTGCCTAAAAAGGTGTCTATAGTCCTCTGGGCTTCCAGCAAACTTTGCATGTTCTAGCGCCTTTAAATATGACCCACGATCTGCAAAGTGATCGCACAGGCGCTGGTGAATCTGCCGTAGTTCTTTATCTGCAATTGTGGGATTTAGAATCAAACCAGTTCTAAAAATTGTGTTAAATGAGTACTTATTAATCGGTTCGCTGCTGTATTTCAGGAATAGACCGTCTACTGCGAAGCGATTTAATTTACTCAATGAGAAAGCGTTCTGTAAGATGATTTCTGCCTCTTCAATTGAAAATTCTTCGACTACAGCCAGCGATTCTAGAATTTTACGCTCAGCGGGCTTTACCGTGGAAAGAAGATTTTCGACCAAATAGTTCGTTCCGTTGGAACTATTTTTTTCTTCTGAAGTACTTGATGAAGCATCCCACCCTCGCGAAACATTGCTCAAGGTCAGCTGCACTCCCGCCGGCCAACCACTTAACTTCTTTAACATTTTTTGATATTCAGGCCGTTCAATACTAACTCCCATAATTGATGCGGCTATTGAAACTTCTTCCTCGCTAAATTTCAACTTGTTTTGATCAATAACTTGTAGATTGTTGAGTGCTTTCAGCTGCACAAACGCCTCTGACGGTATCACTCTGCGCAAAATCATTGTGTGCACATTCTCTGGAAGAGAGCTAAAGAAGTGCTTAGCCATAGGCGCTGCATCACCAGCGCTGGCGCGACTATCATCTAAAACTAGAACGAAGTGACCACCAAGTGAACCAAGTTCTGAAAAGACTTCCGTCATGATTTCTGCCGTTGTATAAACTTGACTGCTTGAGAACCACTTTCCAAATTCTGGAATTACATTTTTAACCGCTTGGACAAAGTTTGAGTTGAAAGATTTTGTATCATCTGAATCGTTGAAACTTAGCCAGATGACCGGATGTTCAAGCGTCGTAATGTATTCGGCAACCAATGAAGTTTTTCCGTACCCGGCAGGTGCAACAACTAAGGTGATTCCGGCTTGATCTATTTCAACGCCATCCAGGATTTCTTTTCGCGAAATGAAATTTGGCGGCAGCACAGGCGGCAGCGTCCGTGAGAGATTTGCGGCAGGTATCACCCTCGACTCTGCTACCCCTACTTTGGCCACGCCTAAGGGTGAGGCATTAGGGCTGGTTATGGCTAGTAGAAATCACCCTATGGGGGTGAGAAGGTGAGGTGAAATTAGAGGCTAGCGAAAGCCTCTTCTAGAACTCCAAGGGCATCCTTAAGGAGATCATCGCTGATAACAATCGGTGGCAAGAAGCGAATCACGTTGGCGTACGTACCCGCGGTCAGGATTAGCACACCTTTGCTTTGGCAATACTTGATCACGGCAGCCATAGCTGTTGGATTTGGATTCTTGGTGCCCGCTTCCACGAGTTCTATGGCTTGCATTGCACCACGTCCGCGAACTTCACCGATTATTGGATATTTAGCAGCGAGGGCGTTTAGTGAAGCGCTCAGAATTGTTCCAATGTGCTGTGCGCGTTCTACCAACTTATCTTCTTCAATGGTTGCAATCGCACCAAGCGCAGCAGCACATGCGATTGGGTTGCCACCAAATGTTCCACCGAGGCCACCTACATGCGATGAATCCATAATCTCTGCGCGGGCAGTCACCGCAGCTAGTGGTAAGCCTCCAGCGATTCCTTTTGCGGTCACGATCATGTCTGGTTCGACGCCTTCATCTTCACAGGCAAACATCTGGCCGGTACGCGCAAAACCAGTTTGCACTTCATCTGCAATAAATACGATGCCATTTGCAGCAGCAAATTTTGATAACCCTGGAAGGAATCCCTTTGGCGGAACTATAAATCCACCTTCGCCTTGAATTGGTTCGATCAAAATAGCGGCCACGTTATGTGCGCCAACTTCTTTCTCAATCTTGGAGGTAACTATCTCTAAATAATCTTGCGCTATCGTTGCCAAATTTCCTTCGTAATGAAAGGAGTACGGCATCGGCATGCGATAAATCTCGTTTGCAAAAGGACCAAAGCCCTCTTTATATGGAACATTCTTTGCAGTCAGCGCCATCGTTAAATTTGTGCGGCCGTGATACGCATGTTCAAAGACAATTACTGCAGGGCGCTTGGTGGAATGGCGGGCAATTTTGATCGCGTTCTCAACTGCTTCTGCACCCGAGTTCTGCAAAATAGATTTCTTTTTAAATGTACCTGGTGTGATGCGGTTGAGCGCTTCGCAGACTTCGACGTAACCCATATATGGCGCAGTCGTGAAGTTGGTGTGAGTAAATGCTTGCACTGCTTCAATAACGCGTTCTACAACGCGAGGCGCGGCATTTCCGACATTTACAACGCCAATACCAGCGCCTAAATCAATGATTCGATTGCCATCGACATCTTGCAAGAGTGCGCCTTCTGCACGTTCGATAAACACTGGAATGGCCATACCTAGCCCCGCAGAAACCGCCTCTTTACGTCGCGCTATTAAATCAAGTGATTTTGGCCCTGGAATAGCAGTGGCTAAGTGACGAGTTTGCGGCAGCGGATCCTTTGAAGTCATGGTGAAATTATAGAGCCTTCTTTTTAACTTCTGTGCCGTTACGAGTTAGGCTCAGCAAGTGAAGATCAACTCTCAATTGCGAAGTAGCGCTCCGCTCCTTGATGCTTACCTGTCTTACTTTGAAGGCGCTCTCACCCCCTTTACAATTCCTGGGCATAAACAGCGCGCTTCTCAGATTGATCAAGGGCTAGGCGCCGTAGTCGATGCAGATATTCCACTTTATGGTGGCTTAGATGAAATCAAATTGACCAATCAAGTTTTAAAAGAATCTGAAGCACTCGCCGCACAATTGTGGGGCGCAGATTTTGCGCGATTTTCAACCGGTGGTTCCACGCATGCCAATCAAGCGGTGATCCTGGCCCTTGGTAAACCTGGAGATAAAGTTGCTTTAAGTCGCACAGCTCATCGATCTGTCTTGAGCGCACTAGTGCTGGCAGGGTTAGAACCAATCTGGTTAACCCCCGAGATCGATGCCAGCACTGGAGTGCCGCTTGGAATTCCAATTTCTGAAGTAGAACGCGCCATCGCCGAGAAACCAATTGCGCTCTTGCTCACCGAACCTGGTTACTTAGGAACTATCTCGGATTTAGCACCACTCATTAAGCGAGCCCACGAAAGTTCAATTCCGGTGATCGTTGATGCTGCTTGGGGTGGACACTTCGGATTTCACCCTGACTTGCCAAAACACGTGATGCAACTGGGTGCGGATGCGCTGATTACAAGCGTACATAAAGCGCTTCCGGGTTACAGCGCCTCTGCCTTATTGCTGGCCCGCACCAATTTACTCAGCGCCGATCGCTTAGAGCAAAGCTTTGAAACTACCCACACAACATCTCCCGCTGGTGCACCGCTTGCTTCAATCGATGCTGTGCGCGCTCTCTTGCAAACTCGTGGTCCAGAGCTATTGGGCGAATTACTTACCAATATTGCTGAGTTCAAGGCTGCGGTGCAATCTAATTTTGATCTGCCCATCTTCTTAAATTCCAGCGACTTTCCCGCAGGACGCTTTGATCCAGCCAAGATTGTTCTGCGCGCCAATCAAATAGGCGCATCCGGCGTAGAAATAGAGGGCTTACTTATCAAAGAAGGCATACGAGTTGAGATGGCCGATCGCGATACCTTGGTTTTTCTCGCTACCTTGGCCGATACCAAAGAAGATTTTAAAAAGTTAGCAAAGGTTTTGATCGGAATTTTAAAGTCAGTTGCCGGTTCACCGCGTCCGAGCGCAACCGCACTTAGCTGGTCAGTAATCCCTCAAATTTCAATTTCAATGCGCGAGGCATACTTCGCTGATACCGAACTAGTGTCAGCCTCTGCTGCAATCGGCAGAACCTCAGCGGATTTAATCGCGCCTTATCCCCCAGGCGTTGCCGTGATCGCTCCCGGTGAGGTATTAACAGAACAGATCGTTAGCGGTTTGATCGCTTCGCAAAAAGCTGGTGTGCGAATTGCTTATGCAACAGATCCAACTCTCGCCAATTTCCGCGTAGTTAGCCTTCGCTAGCAAATTTCTTTAGCGCATCCCCTGAGAGCCTGAATACCGTCCACTCATCCATCGGCACTGCCCCGAGTGATTGATAGAAATCAATCGAAGGCGTATTCCAATCAAGTACCCACCACTGAAATCTTTCATAGCCACGTTCCACACAAAGAGCAGCTAAAGTCTGCATAAAACCTTTACCGATTCCGTGGCCTCGATATTCGGGCTGTACAAAGAGATCTTCTAAATATATTCCCGCCTTACCCAACCAAGTCGAGTAATTTAAAAACCAGAGCGCAATGCCAACAATCTTTCCATCGACTTCTGCAACATGGCAGAAGGCAACCGGTTTTGCATTAAAGAGTGAAATATTTATCTGATCTATTGTGGCAACCATCTGCTCTGGAGCTTTTTCATATACTGCGAGCTCATAAATTAAGCGATGGATATCTTCGGCATCAGCCGGCTGCGCCAAGCGAATCTTCATTGACCGAGTTTAGGGGAAAGAAAAACGGCCAGGTTTCCCTGGCCGTTTCCCCCTCGTGGATGGTTAAGAATTAACCGATCTTTGCAACCAGTGCTTGTGACTTAGTGAGTAGGTCACCTGAGATAACTGCGTATCCAAGGTCTGCTCCCTTAGTAAGTGAGCAAGCTGGGCTTAGGATGAAGTTTGCAAATGCCTTAACAGCAGCTGCACGTGTCTTATCTGGGTATGCAGTGTCTGCAAGTAGGTAAGAAACGATACCTAGTGGGTAAGCGCCCTTCTCCTTAGTTGCATAGTCATAGGTCAAGAAGCCATTGGCATCCTGAGTTGCTGAAGCAAGGAACGCAGATGTTCCGATCGCATCAGGTGCTACAGAGTTTCCAGCTGGGTTGATCACATTTGCAACTTTCAACCGGTTGGCAGCAGCGTAGTTAGTTTCAGCAAAGGTGATTGAGTAAGGAGTCTTACCAGCCTGCAACGCTACGCCGGAAGACTTAGCAGCGCCAGTCATGCGACCTAGGTTGCCTGGAGCGTTGATATCACCAGGGAATGTTGATGTGAAGACCTTATTCTTCGCCTTTGTCCATACTGATGGTACAGACTTGTTTAGGTAATTAGTAAAGTTTTCAACTGTTCCAGATGAATCATTACGGTAGATCACCTTGATCGGCTTGTTTGGAAGATTGTAAACAGTCGTAGCAGGAGTTGTCTTAGAGATGATTGGATCACCCTTTGCATCCTTAACAATTACTCCATTTTTAGTCTTGTAAGTAATCTTGTCGTATGAACGGTTGTTATCCTTCGCAATCGCTGGATCATCCCAACGAGTAATTGTTCCAGCAAAGATGCCTGCAATTGTGCTTGCAGAAAGTGAAAGAGTTTTACGTGAAGGTAAGTTGTGGAGAATTGCGATTGGACCTGCAACTAGTGGAACGTGGATCAATGATGCACGCTTGGTAGCTGCTGTGTAAGCACCATCTGTCATCCAGAAGTCACCGATAGAGTTGTTAGAAGCGGTCTGGCCTTCACCTGAGCTGTTTGAGGTGTAAAGATATGTATTTGATCCAGCTGCAGCGAATGGAGCCTTGCAAGCTTCGATCATTAGCGCTGGCCATGATGCGCCAGAACCTTGTAGATCAACTGCGTGAGCTGGTGTCGAGGCGACCAACCCGAAAACGAGTGCAACTGCTGCAGATTTTGCGAGCATTGAAACTTTCATTAATTTTCCCCTTATTTGATATAGGTGTACTGCTAGGAGAAAACTAGGTACAAGCGGTTAACGCATTCCACCCATTAGGCAAACGTTGCTCAACTTTAAGATGAACAGCAGGTTACGACTATCCGAAGCGGCCAGTGACGTAATTTTCGGTCCGCTGATCCTTTGGCTGAGAGAAAATCTCGCTGGTGCGAGCAACTTCAATCATTTCGCCCGGGCCGCCATCAGATAAGAAGAAGGCGGTGTAATCCGATACACGGGCTGCTTGTTGCATGTTGTGAGTCACAATGATGATCGTCATTGAATCAGAGAGCTCGCGGATCGTCTCTTCAATGCGCAGGGTTGAACCAGGATCTAGCGCCGAACAAGGTTCATCCATCAGAAGTACCTGAGGGCTGACCGCTAGGGCGCGTGCGATACAAAGACGCTGTTGTTGACCGCCAGAGAGCGATCCACCGTGAGCGCCCAGTCGATCTTTGACTTCATTCCACAACCCTGCGCGAACCAAGCAAGATTCAAGAAGTTCATCCTTATTTTCAACTTTTAACTGCGCCAACTTGAGTCCAGAGAGAACATTTTCACCAATCGTCATTGATGGAAATGGATTTGGCTTCTGAAAAACCATGCCGATTTGCAGACGAATCTTTGTTACATCCACTCCGGGTGCGTAAACATCTTTTCCGTCCAGCAATACTTCCCCTGCCATAGCCGCACCTGGAATAAATTCGTGCATGCGGTTTATTGTGCGGATATATGTAGATTTTCCACATCCCGAAGGCCCAATTAGCGCTGTAACAGAACCTGCCGCAAATTCTAAGTTGACGTTGGAGAGAACATGGTTTTTCCCAAACCAAGCATGGATGCCGCGAGTTTCGAGACCAGTTCCCAGCGCGCTGCTTGGGCTGGTCCGTGGTTGCTTGGCATTTGCAACACTGGCAAGAGAACTCGGCTGCGCTGGTGTGGTCATTTCTTTCTCACTTTCGGGAGTCTGGATCATCGGGAAACCTTTCGTGAAGATAATGTGCGAGCTGCGGTAAATAGGAAAAGTACTAAAACCATCAGAACTAAAAGTCCAGACCAGGCGCGCGTTTGCGCTTCTGGCGAACCAGCAGCAAAAGATTTCCAGATGTAATAAGGAAGGGAACCCACAGGTCCATGAAATGCATTTGGATTTACCTTATCTCCGCCACCGGTGAGCAGAATTAACGGCGCCGTTTCTCCAGCGATACGCGCGATTCCCAAGATAATTGCGGTCATTAGGCCACTTCGTGCCGCGGGAAGAACGATCATCGCTACTGTGCGCCACTGCGTTCCACCTAGAGCAGTGCCAGCTTCACGCAAATCATTTGGAATCAGCAGCAGTACTTCTTCGGCTGTACGTGCGATAGTCGGAATCATCAAAATTGTTAATGCGAAAGAACCCATAAGAGCTGAATAAGACTTCGTAATTGGATATAAAATCGCCGAGAGAATGAAGAGCCCGGCAACGATAGACGGTACGCCGCTCATCGCTTGAACTAAGAATTTAATAGGCGCCGAAAACTTGCCTTTAATTTCAGTTAAATAAAGTGCAGTAAGAATTCCAATAGGTACGCTCATAATCAGCGCCAAAATAACCATTGTGACTGTTCCGGTAATCGCGTGCAAAATTCCGCCATTAGCAATTGGATCAGTTGGGCTAGCGAGAGACATATCTGTTGTAAATAGCGATAAGTGAATGCCTGGTAGACCCTCGCTGATAACGGTAAATAATATGCTGGCGATTGGAATCACGGTAGCAACCGCTCCAATTGCAACCAGGGTTTTGACTACTGAATCTTTTGCAGCCGGTGCACCCCGAGTAATTAGAGAGTAAACCCCTGTGATTAAGGCGTAAGAAAAGAAGAGCATAAATGCGTATGCCAACTTGCCCTTCATTGGAGTTACTGCAACCACCAAATAACACGAGGCTATTGAAATTAACGCGAAAGATAAATCGCGCACTCGATCCCTTGGGCTCTTTGCCCAAGGCTTGGTTGGTTGCACCGTCGTACTCATCGTCCAGACTTCCCTGTTGTTTTAACAATTAAATTTGCCAATGCATTTACGATCAAGGTGAGCAAGAAGAGAACTAGCCCAGCAGCCATCAGCGCCTTGATTTCATATGGGCTTGCTTCACCAAATTTCAGAATGATTAGAGACGCCACGTTGCCGCCGGCTCCTAGCAAAATATGCCAATTTACTTGGAAAACAATATTGAGTACGGTGTAAACGGCAACCGTCTCACCCATCGCACGACCAAGCCCTAACATTGCACCGCCAATTACTCCGCTGCGACCGTGAGGAATAACAACAGCCTTGATCATCGCCCAGCGAGTTGCGCCGAGTGCGAATGCAGCCTGAATGCGATCTAGAGGCGCCTGTGCAAAAATCTCGCGAGATACCGAAGTAATGATTGGAATGATCATAATTGCTAGTACAACACCCGCCACAAAAGGTGAACGAGTGAAGAAAGAGGGATTGACTTCAAAGAGCGGAATCCACCCCAAATATCTATTTAATAATCTCGCCCAGTATTCAACGCTCGGCATTAAAACCAGAAAACCCCAGATACCGAAGAGGATTGAAGGGAATGCGGCCATCATGTCGATGATTGCAACCAGGATTTTCTTCATCCATTCAGGTGCGTAAAAATTCAAGAAAAGAGCCGAAAAGACTGAGACTGGAAGTGCAATTACAACGGCGACAAGTGAACAGAGGATCGTACCGACCAGCATCGCTGATAGGCCGAAGTGGCTCTCTAAAACATTGCCAGCATCGTCAGTTAAAATTTCCCACTTTGCATTAGTGATGAAGCCAAATCCTTCTTGCCTTAAAACTTCAAATCCTCTATAAGCTAGAAAAAACGCGATGAGCCCCAGAATTATAAGCGAAGACAATCCACCACCTGTCACAACTCCACGAAAAATTTTATCAGTGCGACGTGGCTCGGTTGAGATTTCGCGCGGAGAAGGGATAACCGTTGTCTGAGACATTTTAAGCAAATTTTCCAGTAACTAAGAAGATTACTCGTCTTGCAACAGAAACTGCGTGATCTGCATATCTTTCGTAGTAACGGCCAAGCAAAGTTAGATCGATTGCCGTTTCTACTCCGTGCTCCCAAGTTGGCGCAATGAGTGCGGCGATTAATTGACGATGAAGCAAGTCCATCTCATCATCATCTTTTTCAACCTGAGCGGCCAGCACGGTGTCGCGCGTTGAAATTACAACACCTGTTTTAGCAGCTATTTTCTCGGCAGTTACTCCCATTGCTTCGATGAGACCTAAGACTTGATCTGGGACTGCGCCTTCCGGATGCCGAAGTCTTACAACTTTGGCAACGTGATGGGCTAAGTCACCCATTCGCTCAAGGTCGGCAGACATCCGAAGTGCGGTAACCAAAGCTCTCAGATCAGATGCAACTGGTTGTTGTCTAGCAATAATGTCAATGATACGCGCATCCAAATCGTGCTGAACAGTATCGATCTTTTCATCGAATGTAATTACTTCTTCTGCTAGCGAAAGATTCTTTTCGCTTATTGCACGCGTTGCTTTAGCCATTGAGTCAGAGACCATGACACTAAGATCAAAGAGGGTTTGGGAAACGCTATCGAGTTCGTCCTGGAATACAGATCTGATTAAAGGCATGCTCGGACGCTAGGTGGCGCGGATTAACGGAGTCCCACGGTTAGGTGAACGGAAGGTGAACTGGCCCTTTGTGGCTATACAGTTTGGGTATGTGGCGCCGCGCTAAGGCAGATGAGGCTCAAAGCCAGCGCGAACTACCCCTTTTACTCATCACCGCTTTAAACCAGCTCGATGGTGCCAGCCTCGTTGTCGCCCCCGGTGAAGTGGCAATTTTTACCAATCCGGAAGCCGAGCAACTAGGAATTCTGCGGGACGGGCGAATCCAAAGCGAAGAGTTGCTTGCATCAATACGCGTTGTTCGCAGAACAAATATAAAGCAGACCGGAACAATTGAAATCGCGCGTGGACCAATAGGTGAAGGAAAGCGCGAGATTACCGTGACTTTAATTCCATTAACTGAGAATGAATTAGTTTTAGTTCTGCTTCGCGATGAAAGTGAAGCTCAGAGAGTTCACGATGTACGACGTGATTTCGTTGCAAATATTTCACACGAATTAAAGACCCCGATTGGTGCGCTCTCTTTGCTTAGCGAAGCGGTGCTCGGGGCAAAAGATGATTCAGAAGCGGTTTCAAGATTTGCGGCTCGCATGCAGATTGAAGCGAAGCGCCTAACTGACTTGGTCCAAGAGATCATTCAGCTTTCGCGCGTTCAAGATTCTGATCCTCTAAAAGAGGCACAGCTAATTTCCGCCTCCGACATCATCAAAGAAGCGTTAGACCAATGCCGCACAACTGCTGATTCGCGACAGATCACTTTAACTTTTCAAGACTTTGAAGATGGAACGATCCTTGGTGATCGCGATCAATTGACTATGGCGATCCATAACTTAATTGAAAATGCTATTAATTACTCTCCTGCGGACACAAAAGTAGCCGTCAGTACTTCCGTTGAAAATGAGATCATCACTATTTCGGTTGCAGATCAAGGCATTGGAATCCCAGAAGTAGAAGTTGAAAGAATCTTCGAGCGCTTCTATCGCGTTGATCCTGCGCGATCACGCGAAACCGGTGGCACTGGCCTGGGTCTATCGATTGTTAAACACATCATCACTAAACACGGTGGTGAGATTTCTGTGTGGAGTTCTGAAAATGTTGGCAGCACTTTCTCCATTCGCCTTCCAATCCAATCGCAAAATGAGGATGACATATGACAAAAGTACTAATTGTAGAAGATGAGATTTCATTCTCTGATGCTCTTGCTTATCTACTTAAGAAAGAGAGCTTCAATGTTCAAGTTGCAGTAAATGGCAAAGAGGCAATTGATCTCTTTAACTCATTCGCCCCCGATCTGATTCTCCTTGATTTGATGATCCCTGAAGTATCAGGCACAGAAGTTTGCCGAGTAATCCGTTCTACATCTCAGGTACCGATCATTATGTTGACTGCAAAAGATTCTGAAATTGATAAGGTCGTGGGTCTAGAACTCGGCGCTGATGACTATGTCACCAAGCCTTATTCATCGCGCGAACTCCTTGCTCGCATAAAAGCAGTTATGCGCCGTAATTCAACAGATTCTCATCCAGCAGAAGATGGCCACGAATTGGCTGTTGGTCCAATCCGTATGGATCTAGATAAACATCAAGTAACTGTAAATTCAATCGCAGTAGCGTTTCCGCTCAAGGAATTTGAGCTTCTTGAGTATTTGATGCGCAACAGCGGGCGCGTTTTGACGCGCAGCCAATTAATTGATCGCGTATGGGGCAATGATTATTACGGTGATACCAAGACGCTTGATGTTCACATTAAACGTCTGCGTGCGAAGATCGAATCAGATCCGGCTAATCCAGCGTTAATTCACACCATTCGTGGACTTGGATACAAGTTAGAGATTTAACGCTTCTTACCCAATAACGCCGGTCGCCAAAGCTGCAAGAATCAAGGATCCAAGCCCAATTCGGTAGTAAATAAATGGCGCAAAACTCCTGGTGATTACATATTTCAATAGCCAAGCAATAACTGCATATCCAATTACAAATGCGATCACGGTGGCGACAAGTGTTTCAGACAAGCTAAATACCTGATCTGCAGTATCTGTTCCTAGCGCGCCCTTTAATTCATAAAGTCCGCTACCAAATACTGCGGGCAACGCTAATAGGAAGGAGTAACGAAGCGCGGCTTCGCGGCTATAGCCAAGAAAGCGCCCCATTGCGATAGTCGCGCCAGATCTTGATACTCCAGGCACCAGTGCTAAAGATTGGGCTAAGCCATAAAGAATTCCGTGCCCCGGTGTTAATTGATGCAACTCTCTTTCGATTTTGCCGTACTTGTCTGCGATTCCAAGAATCACACCGAAGATAATCATCACCGAAGCAATCAACCATAATGAGCGAAAATCATTCTTGATAACGTCTTTACCTAGATAACCAAGTACTGCGATTGGAAGTGAGCCAACAATTATTAGCCACCCCATGCGTGCATCACGTTTTTCGGCGCTCTCCAAATGCCTGCGAGTAATCAGATTAAGCCAAGCTTTAACTATTCTTAAAATGTCTTTCCTGAAGTAAATCAATACCGCAAGTTCAGTACCAATTTGTGTGATTGCGGTAAAGGTAGCCCCTGGATCTTGATTGGTTCCGAATAATTCTCCTGCGATGCGAATATGAGCGCTAGAAGATATCGGCAGAAACTCAGTAAGACCCTGCAGAACACCTAAAAATATCGCTTCTAGCATCAAATCCTCTTTCAGAATTAGGCAATTGCGCAGGTCTCAACCTCGTAAACAATACACTTATTTCATTATGAGTCTGGGATTAGTGCTTTTATTAATCTTCATTGGATTCCTGATCGGACTTTCCAAGACCTCTATCGGCGGAATTGGCATGATTAATGCCGCATTATTGGCAACAATTTTGCCTGCTAGAGAATCTACTGGGGTACTACTGGTATTACTTATCACTGGTGACTTATTTGCGATCGGTGTTTATAAGAAACACGTGGAATGGCGAGTGCTTCAAAATCTAATTTGGCCGGTAATAGTAGGAGTTCTGGTTGGTGCTTATTTTCTAGCCCACAGCACAGATCAATCGCTAAAGAAAACTATTGGTTGGATTGTTCTGATACTTGTAATTCTTTATCCAATTAGTCAGCGACTGCAGCGTAAAGATATTGATATAAGTTTGAAGTACCCGAAACCGCTGCGGATCATCTTAGGTTCTACCGCTGGTTTTATGAGCATGGTTGCCAACTCTGGTGGTCCTCCAATGAGTATTTACCTATTGATGCGACGTAACTCGGTGATGAATTTTCTCGGAAATACCGCTTGGTTCTTCTTTGCAGTCAACATATTTAAATTGCCATTTACTCTTGGTCTGGGACTCTTAGATTTCAACTCATTTCAATATATTTTCCCCGCTCTGCCAGCGGTTCCGGTTGGCGCGATTGTCGGGCGAAAGATCGTATCTAAAATAGATCTGGAGCTCTTTCAGAAAATCACACTTGTGACAGCGGCCGCAGCGGGTTTTAATTTAATTCTTAGGTAAAGCCGAACTCCTAAATCGTTTTAGCGAAAGAAAGATAGTCGTGACCAGCGCCATCTTTGAAAAATAGATTCTTTAGGGTGCCTTCAAAGCTCCAACCTGCTTTTTCAAAAGCCCTGCGCATGGCTACATTCGTAACTTCCGTTGAACCTTCTAAACGATGAAAGTTATTTACTTGTGCCCATTGCCAAGCTAATTCAAGTGCTATCGATCCAGCACCTTTACCGCGTTGATCTTCAGAGATATCGATCCCGATATGAGCCAAGCCATCTGGCATAGTTTTTTCGCAGTGCCGCAATTGAAGATCTCCAATCAATTCACCGTCTTTGTCAATTGCAAGATGCAGATAGTGATCAGTCCACTCGCCAATCGCTTCAAGTTGCTTCTTGAATCGAGCGCGCGATTCTTCACTTTCTAAACCACGCACATCACAGGCTAGATCTGCTTCATCTGCACGGTAATTGCGAAGACTGTATGAACTAGATCCAGAGACTATTTTTGAGGTGCGCGACATAACAAATAGTTTACTAAAGATCACCTAGTCATTAGGCTTATGGGATATCCACCCCATTTATGGAGGAAAAATGAGCCGGTCACCTTTTCTGTTTATGAAGGAAAATTCACAAACAGTACTTTGGAATGATTCGGCAGATCCGAAAGAGCTGAAAGAAGCCCTTACTTGGGGGATCGTGGGAGCAACTTGTAATCCCATAATCGCGCTGAGCGCCATTAAAGCCGATAAAGAGTATTGGGTTGGCCGCATTAAGGAATATGCAAAGAACCATCCAACTGCTACCGATGATCAAATCGGTTGGGCTATGGTGGAAGAACTTTCGGTTAATGCCGCAAAAATCCTTGAACCTGAATTTGAAAAGTACAACGGTCGCAATGGTCGCTTATCCATTCAAACCGATCCACGCAACTTCCGTGATGCAAAAGCCCTGACCGATCAAGCTGTTGCATTCTCGAAAATTGCAAAAAATATAATCGTTAAGATTCCGGTGACATCCGAGGCGATTAGCGCATTTGAGGAAGCCACTTATCGTGGAGTTAGTTTAAATGCCACAGTCTCATTTTCCGTTGCGCAAACAATTGCAGTGGCTGAAGCAATTGAACGCGGACTCAAGCGCCGCGAAGCCGAAGGGTTAGATATTTCCCAGATGGGCCCTGTATGCACAATTATGCTTGGCCGGGTTGATGATTGGGTAAAAGTATCCGTTGAAAATTCTGGGGCGCTGATTGATCCAGGTGCAATGGAATGGGCCGGGGTTGCCGTCTTTAAGCACGCACATCAGATATACAAGCAGCGTGGCTATCGCACTCGACTACTTTGTGCCGCCTTCCGCAATCACATGCATTGGAGCCAGATCATTGGTGGAGATGCCGTAATCTCTCCTCCATTCGGGTGGCAGGTCAAGATCAATCAATCTGGAATGATCCCGAATCCAAACAGCATAGAAGAGCCTGTTGATCCAACAATTTTAAAGACACTCCAAACTTTGCCGGAATTCAACAAAATGTATGACGTTGATGGCCTAAAGGAGAGTGAATTTACTAATTTCGGTGCAACGTTACGTACGCTGCGCGGATTCTTGCAGTCTGCAAATGATCTAGAAGCGTTCGTCCGCGACATCACTGTGCCTAATCCGGATAAGTAGAGTCAATTAATGAAGCGGTCGTAACTCCACTTTTCTATTACACGCCTTTGACGCTTCAAAAGCTAAAACTCTTGCCGTTTCTACATCACCAGTTTCGATGAGCCAGAAACCGCTGAAATTCTCAGCGTCGGCAAAGTGCGGCTTTCCCGTAGATAAATTTGCGCCGCCACGGTTATCAATGACAGTTGCGGTTTCTGGCGCTTGCAGTCCCCACGCAAAGATGAATTGGCCATCCGCACGTAATCGATCATTGAACTTATCGATCTCAACCATCTCTGCAGAAGTTCCTGGATTGTCCAGAATATCAATAACCGAGATCAAGAATTTCACACGGCGATTATACGAGAAGACTGCTCATTTTAGAAGAATCGGATGATTCCCTTGTACTACAAGAAAAGGTAGATTACCGACAGGAGACTTTACTTGTCGGCGGGCGACTTCAGATGCGGGAGATTCTTAATGGCTACAAAATCAGGATTCACTCAAGCGCCGCACCACGATGGCAGTGATCTATATGTTAGTAATAGCTCCCCCAAAATTGGTGACAAGGTAACGCTAAAAGTTAGAGTTCCAAAGAGTTACACCTTTGATGAAGCCTATATTCGTCTTTATGAAGATGCCGAGCCTCGAACTTATAAATTGGAGCAATTATCTTCTTCAGATTTCGAAGGTTGGCTCCACGTAAAAATCACAATCACTAATATTCATACAATCTATCGCTTTGTATTTGTCGGAGAGAATAAGTACGAATGGTTAAATGCACGAGGGTTATTCGATCACGACGTCCACAGCAATAACGACTTTCAGATTGTAGCCATTCCCGAAAACCCAAAGTGGATCAGTAAAGCAGTTTTTTATCAGATCTTCCCTGATCGTTTCGCACGCTCTGGCAAAATCAATATAAATCCAGATTGGGCATATCCCCGAGATTGGAATGAATTACCGCGTGGAAGAAGTAAATACACCGGACAAGAGCTTTACGGTGGAGATCTCTTTGGCATTGAAGATAAGTTGGATTATCTGACTGACTTGGGAGTCAACGGTATTTATCTAACCCCAATATTTCCTTCGCGCTCAAATCATAGATATGACGCCACAACTTTTGATGAAGTAGACCCAATCCTTGGCGGAGATAAGGCATTTAAGTCGCTTATTAAGAGCGCAAAGAAGAAGAAGATTCGCATTCTGGGGGATCTCACTTCAAATCATTGCGGGGTTGGTCACCAATGGATCATCACGGCAAAGAAGAACAAGTCATCAAAAGAACGTTCATATTTCTATTGGGATAAGTCAATTAAGTGGGGCTATGTCGGCTGGTTTGGTCTTGAGTCGCTGCCGAAGTTGAATTACTCATCTAAAGCGCTTCGTAAAGCAGTTTATGAAGGCAAGAACTCAATTGTGAAGAAGTGGATCTCTCCAAAGTTTGGAATGGCGGGATGGCGCATCGATGTTGGCAATATGACGGGTGTGCAAGGCGCAGAGAGTCATCACCTCGAAGTTATGCAGGGAATCCGCAAAGCTATGGAAGAAATTGATCCCGATACTTGGCTGGTCGCCGAAAACGGAGACTTTGTTGCATCTGATTTAGATGGTCTTGGTTGGCAGGGAGCTATGAATTATCAAGGATTCATGCGTCCATTCTGGAATTGGATGAATAGAAATCCTGAGATAACTGGAGGTTTCCAAGGACTGCCCTTTGCAATGCCAAAGATTGATGGGCAGCAATTTGTTGCATCGATGCAAGAGTTCAATGCATCAATTCCTTGGAGATCACTCACTGCAAGCATGCTCATCCTGGATTCACACGACACCGCGCGTTTTCGCACAGTTGTTCTGGGCGATCGCAACGCTCACATTGCAGCGATTACGATGTTACTTACTTATCCCGGTGTGCCATCTATCTTTGCTGGTGATGAAATTGGTCTCGAAGGCGCTTGGGGCGAAGATTCTCGCAGAACTATTAATTGGGATGATCGCAGCGGCTGGGACTTAGATTTCTACAACTCCACTAAAGCGCTGATACAACTTCGCAAAGAGAGCCATGCGCTTGTTCATGGTGGACTTCGATGGGTAGCAGTTGAAAATGATTATCTGGCCTACCTTAGAGAATCTAAAAACCAAACGGTTTTCATTTTTATTTCTCGATCTGCAGTCAAAGTCGAGATTGACCTGTCGAAGTATGGTTACTCAGTCGCAGAAACTCTTTACGGAGAAAAAGCGCAGGGTGCGAAGATTAAAATAGATTCCAGCAGCGCAACTCAAGGGGTATGGCTACTTACCTCATAAATCTAAGATTTAAAGAGGCAACCCATTTTCTGATTTCAGTCCATAACTCTTAGCTAAATCTGGATCTAGATCTCCGAAACCGAGTGAAGCCAACCAACCACCCTCAACTGCCAAACTTTGACCAGAAACATAGGAAGCTTTCGATGAAAGCAAAAATGAAACAACTTCTGCAATTTCACTCGGATCTGCAATGCGCTTTAGCGGTGTGAGTACTTCTAGCGCTTCTCGATGTTTTGAGCCATGTTTAACCAAAAACTCCTTCAACGCCGGGGTCATAACTGCACCAGGTGCAACTGCATTAGCACGAATTCCGTACGGCCCATAAGTAGCAGCCACGTTTCTCGTGAGTGCATCAATCGCACCTTTGGTCATTTCATAAACAGCATGGTCACGAGCAGCGCGACGACCATGCACTGATGAAATGTTAACAACCGATCCCTTGACTTTTCCTGTGACAAATGAAGCAACAGCCTCTGCACAACCCCAAAAAGTTCCTACCTGATTAATGGCAATTATTTCATCCATATATGTTGGATCGCTTGGAAAATCGTGTAGTGGTGCACCACGTGTGAGGCCCGCACAATTAACCCATGAAATAAGAGTTCCCTTTTCTTCGGCCAATGATCGAGCTCTCTTATGTGTATCGCGAAGGGATACATCTCCAAGAAGGCTGAAAACTTTATGTCCGGCACTTGAAAGTTCTCTTTCTACCTCAGCCAGACTCTTGGGATTAATTTCTACAAGAACAACGATAGAGTCTTCTACCAATTTAGTTGCGATCGCTCGACCAATTCCTGATCCAGCACCTGTTACTACTGCAGCGTTATTCATACTCATAAGCTCCCTTGAGGTGAATGACAGAGCCACGAGTGCGTGGATGTGCCCGTAGTCAATGCAAGTGCGGTCGACTTACAATCTGGACGATTAAGCCCAACTTCACAACGTGTTCGATATAAGCAGGCGTCACCTTCTGCAGGGCTTGGCAAGGATTGAACTAGTTGATTAATTTTTTTGGCTGATTGCGGATTGGCTAAAGGAACTGAAGCCAATAAGCCGATTGTGTAATGGTGCTTAGACTTCTTAAATACATCTTCGCGGGATCCTCGCTCAACGATTCGACCTCGAAACATCACTGCTATTTCATCGGCAACATAATGCGCAACACCAAGATCATGAGTTATAAAAAGGTATGTCAATCCACGCTCTTGCTGGAGCTTGCGAAGCAAGTTAAGTACTTGGGCACGTACAGACACATCTAGGGCAGAGACTGCCTCATCTAAAACAACAATTTTTGGATTTAGAGCAAGCGCACGAGCAATAGCAACTCGCTGGCATTGGCCGCCCGACAACTCATGCGGACGTCGACGGAGATGTTCTTTCTCAAGTCCAACTGCTTCCAGGAGTTCAATTATCTTCTCCTTCCTGGATTCCTTATCGCCAATGTTGAAAGCAAGCAAAGGCCCTTCAATAATGCGATGTACGGAGTGTCGCCTATTTAGCTGACTAAATGGATCTTGTTGTACAACTTGAATTTGCCTACGTAAAAGACGCATTTCTTCTTGTTTAAGAGTTCCCAAAGTCTGCCCTAAAATTTCTACAGATCCGCTAGTCGGTGTATCAAGACCTAATAAAATTCTGGCAGCAGTGGTTTTTCCGCTGCCTGATTCGCCCACTAGCGCGAGCGTTTTCCCTTCGTAGAGAGAAAAAGAAATATTGTCTAATGCGCGAACCTCGTGCGCGCCGGTACGAAAAATTCGGCTGACGCCAGTTGTAGAAGCTATGGCTTTGAGATCAGAGCTCATTTAATTCACTCTCTCAACACGGAAGAGCTCATCAGCCCGAAAACAGGCCGTTAATCGCCCTTGCGAATGGATTAGCGGTGGAACAGAGGTCTTGCACTGCTCGGTTACGTGTGCACATCTCGGTGAAAATACACAACCAGTCGGTCGATTATCAGGTCGTGGCGGTTGCCCAGCAATCGAATTAATCGGACTATTTACATCGATTGTGTAGTCGCATCGTGAATCCAATAGCGCCTTTGTGTAAGGATGCGCTGGTTTTAGAAAAATCTCGTTAACAGATCCGTTTTCAACTAGCTTGCCTGCGTACATCACCATAATCTCATCACTGAATTGAGCTGCTACACCTAAATCATGAGTGATTAGCAAAACCGACAAGCCACGTTCTGCCGCTAATTTATCGATCAAGGTGAGCACGCGGTCTTGTGTCGTCACGTCGAGTGCAGTCGTAGCCTCATCCGCAATCAAAACCTGTGGGTTTCCGCTGAGGGCAATTGCTATAACAACTCGTTGCAACATACCGCCAGACATCTCAAATGGATACGAATTCATTCTGCTTTCCGGTTCTGGAATTCCAACACTATCTAAAAGTTCAATCGCTGTCTTTCGTGCTGCGGCTTTACTTAAAGGTGAATGCAATTGGATACTTTCTATTATCTGTTGCCCTATGCGCATAATCGGATTCAGCGCAGACATTGGGTCCTGGTAAATCATTGAAATTTGCTTTCCGCGCAGTAGTCTAAATTCTCTATTACTCAAGCTGAGAACTTCTCGCCCGTTTAAATAGATATCGCCAGCATCAATGGACACTGGATCCTTTATCAAACGCATTAGTGCATAAGCTGTTAGAGATTTTCCACTTCCGGATTCTCCTACCATTGCAACTTTCTTACCAGCAGGAATTTCAAAGGAAACATCATCAACAACGGCTACTCGTCCCTTTGCGGAAGGAACTGAAATCGAAAGATTTTTCACAATTAAAGAATTTGTCATACTGAAGATTTCCGAGCGTCAAGCAAAATGCGAATCCGCTCGCCATAAGCATTAAATGCCAGAATCGTAATTGTCACGGCAAGTGCTGGGAAAAGAACGAACCAATAGGTGTTCCACAACTTGGCATATCCTTGCAACATCAAAGTTCCCCATGATGCATTCGGAGGTTGAATGCCTAAACCTATAAAACTAAGTGAGGCCTCTGTCATAACAGCCGCAGCGACATTAATACTTAGCTGCACTAACAATTGCGGAGCAATATTTGGTAATACTTCAGAGAAAATTAGGGTCGATTTCTTGACTCCAGTTGCAATCGCCGCAACCACATAATCGGAAGCTAATTCAACTACTACAGCGGTGCGCGCCATTCGAGCAGTCGTTGGAGCTAATAAAATTCCTACGACGATTGGTAGCGATATGACGCTTGCTCCTACTGCTGAAATACAAACTAGGGCAAAAAGAATCTGAGGGATTGCCATTGTCGCATCCGCTGTTCGCATTAAGAATTCATCAATCCAACCACGTTGAACGCCGGCCACCATTCCCCAAAGCGTTCCTATAATCAGAGCAATAATCGTTGCAGCGATCGCAATAAATACCGTTATTCGACCACCGTAAAGAAGGCGCGACAATAGATCTCTGCCGAGATCATCAGATCCCATCAAATGGGAAAAGCTGGGACCAGCAAAAGGTAAAGCAACTCCAACCTTATTTGGATCATAAGGAGAGATAATTGGAGCAAAAATCGTGATTCCCATTATCAGCAGAATAAGAAAACCTGAAAATGAAAATTTCTTTTTAAACTTCAAGTTGTCGCTCCTTCGAAAGTCTCAATCTAGGATCCACTAAACCGCAAGCGATATCGAATAATAATGTGGTAAGAATAAACAATCCTATAATCGTTAGTGCAACAGCTTGAATAATCGCATAGTCACGTTTAAATGCACTTTCAATTGCCAGTGAGCCGATACCTGGTAACCCAAACATATACTCAATAACAATCACACCACTCAAGGTATAACCAACAATAAGTCCCAGCATAGTTAAAGTAGGAACTAGTGAGTTCGGCAGAATATGACGAAACATAATGTGTGAATTTGATAAGCCTTTACCTTCTGCAGTTCGGATGAAGGAAGATTGCTTTATCTCTAACATAGAGGCTCGTAAATACTTAACCAAATATGGAGTAGCTGTAAGCGCTCCTGTAACTGAAGGCAAAATCATAAGTTGAAGATTCTGAAGTGGGTCTTCAGTAAAAGGTACATATCCTAATGACGGTAGCCATTGAAGTTTTAAAGAAAATATAAGTGTTAAAGCAATTCCTACAACAAAACCGGGAATTGATAATCCGATAGAGGTGAAATATCCGATGATTCGATCTATTCTGCCCCCAGGTTTGAGAATTGAAAGTGGGGCAAGAATGATCGCAAATACGCATGCTAAAAATATAATGAAAAACGTAAGTTCAAGTGTTACCGGTATGCGCTGACCTACAAGTTCGGATACTGAGAATTGAGAGAAATAGGAAACTCCTAAATCGCCACGAAGCGCATGTGAAATCCAAGAAAAGAGTTGCGCGAGGAGCGGCCTGTCAAGACCTGCCTCCTCGCGCAACGCTTTTAATGCTTCAGGAGTTACTTCGGTTGCTGCACCCAGTCTCGCGAGCACTGGATCGCCTGGCAGAATCCTGATCGACAAGAACACTAATATCACGCTCGTTACAAATACAATCGAGCTAGAAATAGCACGTCGAAATAGATACTGCCTCACCGAACTCCTAACTTCATTCTCGATACTTTAATGATTTAAAGATTTATCTAAGGTATGCACCTTCGAAGTGAGGTTGTCCTCCGCCTTCAACCCAAACACCACGTACGTTTGCACGTGCGCCGTGTAGGAAGTCAATTGAAAACGGGATGATGTAAGGAAGCTGTTGGTTTTCTAACTTTTGAGCTTTACACCAAGCAGCTTTGCGCTTTGTGAGATCAAGAGTTCCGACTGCTTCCTTGTATGCAGCATCGTAAGCTGCGTTATTCCAGTTGCTCTCTGCGCGCCCCGATAGTAAGAAGCCCATAGAGAAAGCTGGTTCATCCGCAAAATTGAGCAGGTTAGGAAGAACTAGACCTGGGAAGGTCTTGCCAGCTGGGTAGAACTTGCCCGCCCATGTACCTACTTCATTATTTTGAATATCCATCGTTACGCCGATTTCCTTCAATGACGCTTGCAAAATCTGGCCCATTGCAGCGAATTCAGGATATCCACCTGCGATACCCCACCAGGTAAATTTAGTAACGCCGGCTTCAGCAAATAGCGCTTTAGCTTTCTTCAGATCGTATGGATACTCGATAAGTCCTCCGGCTGTACCGCACTGCCAAATACTTTTCTGGGGAACGGCAGTGTTGAAGGATGTAACGTGACCGAATCCATAGTAACCAACCTTAAGCATGGTGGCTCTATCGGTTGCGTATGCAATTGCTTGACGCACTTTGAGATTGTTAAACGGAGCAGAAGTTAGGTCATATTCCCAATCAACTGAGCCGCTTGGAACCTTGGCGCGCAATAGTTGCAGTTTTTTATCTTTAGACAAAGGCGCAGCATCCGCAAGCGGAAGATTGTACATAACATCAATGTCGCCAGAACGTAAAGATGTAACAGCGGCTGTTGGATCGGTCGCCTTTACAAACTTTATTTCAGTCAACTTCGGCTTTATTCCAAAGTAATTTGTGTTTGGCACAATAGTAAGAGAGACATCTGGGCTAAATGACTTAACCTTGAAAGGCCCAGAAGTCGATGGATTCTTATTAAAGTCTGCAATTTCACTTACTTTAATAATAACTACGTTTGGAATCGCTGACGGAAAGACTGCACTTGGGCTGCTGAGATCAAAAATTACTTTACTTCCTGATGCAGTTACCTTTGTGATGGTCTTAATTTTACTTTTCTCCTGCGATGGAGTCTTCTCTAAAAGCGCATAGTCAAAAACATCTTTGACGCTTTTTGAGGTGATTGCGGTTCCATCTGAGAATTTCGCTCCAGATCTAAGAACGAATGTCCACTGATCTCCAGCTTTATTCGAAGTCCAAGATTTAGCAAGATTTGGCCCGACAGTTCCGTCTGGCTTCCATTGTGTTAGACCCGCCCATAGAAGTGAAAATAAATTTTCTTCATAGGCAAAGGTACGAATTATTGGATTCAGCTGCGGATATGCCTGCACTGAACCAACAACCAAAGTTGTCTTAGCAGCTTGCGCTGGTGCGGCAGTTGTTGTGAGGGTGAAGATCATTCCAACAGCAACTACGGCTGCGAGAAATTTCTTTTTGATTCCTAACTTACTTGAGTTCATCTAGATTCCTCCAAGGTTGAAAAATCGAAGGCGCAAGCAAGATTTACCTGCGTCTTAGGGTTACCCCAGTGAACTCCTGTGAAGTAAGTAAGTCAATGACCTGTGAAGTTAGACTAAAGGTAGTTTTACGTTTTCCTGGAAATACAATCTGGATATACAAAATGTTCGGCCTTAAGTGCTCATATTAAGGGTGATTACCTAAGGGTAGGTCTCGTTTTGATAACTTTTTAGCGCGCGGTCCATCCATTATCGATTCCAAATGAAGAGCCAGTTATGGAATTTGAATATGGGCCACATAAATACAGAGCAAGCTGTGCGATCTCTTCGGGTTCAATCAACCTCTTTATCGCCGCGGGTTGCAGCATTACTTCCTCAACCACCTGGGCTTCCGAAAGTTTATTAATTTCTGCTAAAGATTTAATCTGCTTCTCAACTAGCGCAGTTCTTGCATATGCCGGTGCAATCGTATTTGCAGTGACGCCGTGTGGGCCACCTTCCAAGGCGGTAACTTTAGTTAAACCTTCTAGCCCGTGTTTAATTGTTGTGTAAACAGATTTATATGGAGAGGCGATATGGCCGTGAATGCTGGAAATTCCAATAATCCTGCCCCAGTTTTTAGAATACATATGCGGCAGAACTTTCTGGGTTAAATAAAATGGAGTTCGCAGCATCAGGGAGAACATCAAATCAGCTTGAGCTATTGGAAATTCTTCAATTGGAGCGACATGTTGAACGCCAGCGTTATTTATCAAAACATCAAACTCTAAAAGATCAGGAAAATGCTTTTCAGGTGCACTTAAGTCGGCAACCATTGTTTTAACTTTGAACTCTGACTCGAGTTCTGCCAGTGATTTAGCATTCGAATCAACGGCTAAAACTTCGGCTCCAGCTTCTAAGAAAGCAATTACGCAGGATTTTCCGATACCGCTGCCGGCGCCAGTGATTAATACTTTCTTACCGGTTAAGAAATTTGAATCGCTGCTCACCATAGAGATATTACTCGGGGAAGTGGCAGGCGGCGCTAGTTCCTGAGAGTGCGGTGAGCACTGGCTCGGTCGTTGCGCAGATATCTTGAGCTTTCCAGCAGCGAGTTCTGAAGCGACATCCTGATGGTGGATCAATTGGACTTGGAACTTCGCCTTCCAGACGGATGCGATTTGGGCGAGAAATTGTTGGATCCGGCAAAGGAACAGCCGACATCAACGCCTTTGTATAAGGGTGATGTGGGTTTGTAAATGTGTCATGGCTGGTGCCGATTTCTGCCATCTTGCCGAGATACATAACTGCAACGCGATCACAGAAGTTTCGTACCACCGCAAGATCGTGTGCAATAAATATCATTGATAAATTAAGTTCTTTTCTCAGCTCATTAAGCAGATTGAGAATTTGTGCCTGGATCGATACATCGAGCGCAGAGACTGGCTCGTCGGCGATAATCAGTTTTGGCTTGAGGGCAATTGCGCGAGCAATACCGATGCGCTGGCGCTGTCCGCCAGAAAACTCGTGCGGAAAGCGGTTGTAGTGATCAGGATTTAAACCAACCAATTCAAGGAGGCGCTGGACTTCTTGCTTTACTCCGCCAACCGGTTCGATTCCATTTACTTTAAATGGAGTTCCGACAATAGTTCCGACAGTTTGGCGCGGATTTAAAGATGAGAATGGATCCTGGAAAATCATCTGAATATCACCACGAATAGATTTCATCTGACGCTCTGAATAAGGCGCAATATTCTTGCCTTCGTAGAAGATCTCCCCTGATGTAGGCGCGAGCAATTTAGCGATCATGCGCCCAGTAGTTGACTTGCCACAACCTGATTCTCCAACAAGGCCAAGTGATTCTCCAGCCTCAAGCGAGAATGAGATATCTGATACAGCTTTTAGGAGTTTGTTTTCGCCACCAAGTGTTTTCTTGGTTTTAAATTCCTTTGAAAGGTTCTTTACTTCCAGCAACATTTAGCGACTCACTTTCTGACCTGATTGCACTAAATGGCAACGAACATGCTGCGCGTTTTCACTCTGCAGTAACTCTGGAAGTGAATCGAAGCATTGTGCGCCAACTTTGCTCTGATAATCACATCGCGGTGCAAATGAACATCCTTGAGCGAGCTTGAGCATATTTGGCGGAGTTCCCTTGATGAAAGTGAAGTTTGCAACATCCGAATTTAAATCTGGGATAGATGCCAGAAGTCCTGCTGTATATGGATGTTGTGGAGTTGAAATTACTTGCTTCACGCTTCCAATTTCCACAGCGCGGCCGGCATACATAACTAAAACATCATCGACGAATTCAGAGACAACTCCGAGATCGTGAGTAATCAAGATAATTGAGGTACCGAATTCTTTTTGAACTTTCTGAAGAAGCTCAAGAATTTGAGCTTGCACAGTCACATCGAGTGCTGTTGTTGGTTCATCTGCAATCAGCAACTTTGGGTTGCAGACAAGAGCCATTGCAATGATCGCCCGCTGACGCATTCCGCCAGAGAACTGGTGCGGATAATCTGCAAAGCGCTTCTGTGGCTCTGGAATTCCTACCAGATCGAGCATCTCGATTGCGCGCGCCTTAGCCACCGCTTTGCTGCAGCCAGTTTTGTAGCGGTATACCTCAGCAATTTGCTTACCGATTTGAAAAAATGGATGAAGTGCGGCCAGTGAATCCTGAAAGACCATTGCTAACTTTGTGGAACGAATCTGACGCATTTGTTCTTCAGAGAATGCAGTGAGGTTATCGCCATCGAGAATGATTTCACCACTGACTCGAGCAGATGAATCTTTTAACAAGCCCATGATCGCAAGGCTGGTTACTGACTTGCCCGATCCTGATTCGCCAACGATACCGAGTGATTTGCCTTCTTCAAGGTTGAAGGAGACGCCGTTTACGGCATGAACGATTCCAGCCTCGACGGGAAATTTAATGGAGAGATCTTTTACTTGTAGGAATGACATTAGGAAGCGATTCTCACCTTCGGATCGAGTACCGCATATAAAAGGTCAACGATTAAATTAGCCATAATGATAAAGAACGCGCTGAAAATAACTGTCCCGATAATTAGTGGGAGATCGAGCTCGCGTACTGACTCAAGGGCAGTGGAACCGATTCCGCGAAGTCCAAATGTGGATTCGGTAATAACTGCGCCACCCAGAAGACCACCGAGATCAAGGCCGAAGATCGTGATGATCGGTGTGATTGCTGCGCGAAGAGTATGTTTAAATTGAATTCGTTTCTTAGAAAGTCCATTAGAACGCGCAGTGCGTATGTAATCTTCAGAAAGCGTTTCAATCATTCCGGCACGAGTTAAACGCGCATATGAAGCCATTGAGAGAAAAGCCAATGTGAGCCAGGGCAGAGCTAGCCCCTTCATCCATTCAATGGGGTTCTCAAATGGGCTGGTATACGTGGGCATCTTTAAAATGTCCCACTTAATAACTAAGAAGAGCAGCAGCACCCACCCGACCAGGTAGATCTGAAGCGATGCCCCAAAGAGGGCGAAACTTTGTACTATTTTATCGATCCAAGTGCCCTTGCGAAGCGCCGAGAGCATTCCGATCAGCACGCCTCCCGTAAGCCAAATTAGAGATGCGCCGAGTGCAATGGAAAATGTCACTGGTGCTGAGCGTTTAATAATTTCAGTCACTGATTCATCTGTTCTAAATGAGTAACCGAGGCAAGGTGCTTCACACTTTACTTCTGCATCGGTGTTCGCACGATAAGTGCGATCAACGACTAGGCCTTTCATAAATCGGTAGTACTGATCCGTCAATGGAATATCTATCTCCATCGCGTGGCGGATGCGAGCCTTCATTTCCTCATCGCAATACTTTCCGCAAGATAGGCGAGCCGGATCTGCGGGCACAGCCATAAATAACCCAAAAGTTACGAAGATGACGATTATCAACAACATTGCTGCAGCCGCTAAGCGACGCAGTGCGTATTTCATCATTTTCGGTAACGCCCCTTAATTAGATATATCTAAAAATCTATTTTATTAAACTAACTGCAGGCCACGTGCGGTGAGGAAATCCCCACCGCACGTAGCTTTAAGCGGTTACTTCTTTACGTAGATATTTGCCCAGTTTGCACCGCCCATTGCGGTGAAGTCCTGTGCAACAACCTTGCTGCCTGTGATCCAGAGTGACTTTGATTGCCACAGAGGAACAACAGCTGCAAGTGTCTGAATGACATACTTGTCAGCTCTGGTCCAAGCAGCGTTCTGGAGCTTCAGACTTGTGATAGAAGATGCCTTATCCATCAAAGCATCAAGTGTCTTGTCAGTAACGCGTGACTTATTCTCTCCAACGACCTTGTCACCAACCATTGTGCTGGTGAAAAGTGGAGGGAAGATAGTCGAAGCGTTTGGCCAGTCATACATCCAGGCGTACATCATTAGATCTGGAGCATCTGGGCCCTGCTTCTCAAGGATGTCGTAGTAAGTAGTCGAGTCAATTGACTTGATCTTTACCTTGATACCTGCACGAGTAAGGCTGGCTTGAAGGGCAAGTGCTTCGTTTTCTGAGTCAGTCGATCCATTTGAGTAAACGAAAGTAAGTTCTCGCGTCAACTTTGACTTAGCGTAGAACTTCTTTGCCGCATCAACGTCACCTGCTGGATTGTCAGTACATACTGTGTACTTTGAATATCCACCTAGTGAGTCTGGAATGATTGAGTTGGTGTAATCGCCAACTGTCTTTCCACCTACTGTGGCGCGGATTGTCTCCTTGTTGATCGCACACTGAATCGCCTTACGAAGGTTCACATCAGTGACCTTCTGGACGTTGATCGCAAGCCAGGATGTAACCGGAGTCTTGAGGTATGAACCACGTGCTTCAAATGCTGGCTTAAGAGCATCCTTAGCTGAGTCATAAACAAGAGAGAGGTTCTGAGTCAAGATGCCCGCACCTGTGCGGCCAAGGCCAGTCTTTGCATCGCCAGAGTCATTGATGAAGAGTTGATTTGTAACTTCTGGATCCTGGTTGAACAACATTTCGATGCGATCTGGGTATGCGTTGCGGATTGGATCTGTAGATGCAACCCAGTACTTATTACGCACAACAACAGTCTTATCCTTCTTTACACGTGACTCAATAACATATGGACCATCTGACAATGGCAATACGTCATAAGCCGCCTTTGTATCTTTATCCTTGCGGACTGCAGAGAAAGCCAACATTGTTGTTGTGTAGTTGAAGTCTGAAACTGGACGAGTCAGGTTGATGGTGATTGATTCGTTATCGCCAGACCCTGAGCAAGATAGACCTGATAGCGATCCATTTGGTGTTGCATATGGACCCTTATAGTCTGTCTTGTTCTCAATGAAATCAGTCAGATAGAAAGAAGGTCCGCCAGTAAGCACTGGTGCATCTGCCAATGTATCGAATGAGCGCGAAATTCCGTAAAGTACGTCAGCACACTTTACATCTACTCCATCTTCCCACTTGATTCCTGGGCGAAGCTTGAATGTCCAAGTCTTAGCGCCGTTAGATGGCTTACCTGTATCTGCTGCAAGATCGCCGACGAGCTTCTGCACGTCACCGTTCTGCTGAATACCTGTCAATGAACGGCTAAATAGACGACCAAAGTTGCCGACTGCTGTGTCGTAGACACGAGTTGGGTCGAAGTGGTTAAAGTCCGACTTTCCAATGATGTTAATAGTTCCACCCTGGACTGCGCCAGTGATAGCCGGAGCTGGTCCTGTCGCTCTTGAATCAATTACGATCGATGCTGCGTGAGCAGGAACGGTCACAAGTGATGCAATAAGAGTAACTGCTGTCGCAGATGCAAAAGCTGCTGCGACTAGTCTAGTTTTTCTCATGTAGTGCTTCCTTCCGTAAGGTACTGCGTTGTATTGCTCGAGGAGCAATATTTCTGAGCGTCCTCAGAAACCTAGTTGCGATTCGATTTGGGATCGAAGGCGTCGCGAACGCCATCTCCGAAGAGATTAAATGAGAGAACCAGCAGCAGCAGGGCTACTCCTGGAATCAACATATAAGTAGGTAAAACTTGATAGTAACTCGCGGAACGCAGAACTGTCGCACCCCAGTCTGGAGTTGGTGGCAATACGCCAACGTTTAGATAAGAGAGTGCAGCTTCGGCGGTGACATAGCCAGGCAGAGAAAGAGATGCGGTCACAAGAAGTGGACCGGAAAGATTTGGCAAGATTTGGCGGAAGATTATGTGCCACTTACTTGCACCTGCAATACGAGCGGCATCAATGAATTCGCGCTCTTTAAGTGACAGGACCTGGCCGCGGATCAAACGCGCTGGAAAAGTCCATCCAAAGAGGGTGAGCACGGAGATGATGATGATTACGCGCAGATTTGAAGATTGCTCAATCCCGAAGCGAGTGAGTGAATTCTCAAGCACAGGGGTTGAGGCGATAATAAAGAGGAGTGATGGGAATGAGAGCATAAAATCAATAACGCGCGAGACTACTTTCTCTGCCCAACCGCCAAAGTAACCTGCGATCAGACCGATCGTTGTACCGATCGTTGTGGTCAGGATCGTTGCAGTAAATGCGATAACCAGCGATGTGCGAGCGCCGTGAACAAAGCGCATAAATAAATCGCGTCCGGTACCTGGCTCGACTCCAAACCAATGTGTTCCAGAAATTCCGCCCCAAGCACCTTTAGGGAATCCACCGTTGTCGAGATCGATCGCTTTATCGTTGAGAGTGTATGGATCTAAATGTGTGATCAGCGAAAATGCATTGGCAAAGATAGCCATGAAAAGGAAGATAGAAACAATAGAGAATGCAAAAACCGCAGCCTTGTCCCTGCGCAAACGCCGGAAAGCTAAGCGCGTGAGCGAAGCGCTCTGCTCATCAGCTTCTTGCCGTTCTAAACTTTCTACAGAACTCAATTTCCACTCTTTCTACCAGGCAGTAACGAGACAGTTTAGGGTCAAATGTCGGAATAGTGAAGCGAAGGTTAACGGCCGATGAACCTGAGGGTGTGCCAAAGAGTGAGGAATTTATAACGGATCTGCAACGATTTATGGGGTGATCCCCCAAATCACCTCGAAAGCCCTAACTCATGGGGTTAGCGGAATCCGATACTGAACTTTGCCTGATTCGACGGTATAGGAATCATAAAGTTTGCGCGCCGTTGTATTCGTTGCATCAGTGTTCCAATAAAGCCGGCTTGAACCTTTATTAATTGCAATTTCCGCAACCGCATCTATGAGCGCCCGACCGATTCCCTTGCCGCGAATAAGCGGATCCACAAATAAATCTTCTAAGTAACAGTAATTATCTGGAGCCCACGTTGATGTCTGGAACGAATAATGAACAATCCCAGATACTTTTCCATTGATTTCTGCAACAAGACCAAAACTGTTGTACTCGGTGTCCAGCAATCTCTTCCAGGTAATTTCATTTTGCGACTCCGCGAGATCTGCTTCGTAGAATTTTATATATCCCCGCCACAAAGGCAGCCACGAGCTCTTATCGCTTTCACTGATTTCTCGAACCGTGATCATGCAGAAATACTAGCAAAAAGGACTCGGTGATTAACCAAGTCCCGATTACTACCAAACCCGAAGTGCTCACAAATTATGACACAAAAACTCTGCTGTGAGAAAGCAAAAGGGACTTGGTTATCAACCAAGTCCCGATTACTACCAAACAAGCGGATAAAAATTATTGCATCAATTCCTGGTTACTCGTAGTAACTATTGTAAAAAGAAGAGTCGCCCTATAAGCCGGAGACTATATAGTTATGCGTGGATCTACGCATAAATCTATAATTTGCCCCCGGAATTGCCCCCAAATAATTCAATAGCTTTCGATAGTGCAA
>Ga0214919_10001983_pt1 | contig 32794 bp, 23 predicted proteins | sample LL1503_MetaG_FD_177994 | JGI IMG/M metagenome (GOLD analysis project Ga0214919, IMG submission 177994) | Freshwater microbial communities from Lake Lanier, Atlanta, Georgia, United States - LL-1503 | ecosystem: Environmental > Aquatic > Freshwater > Lake | place: USA: Georgia | collected... | reverse complement strand
AATGTTTCACTTTAGTGTTAGAAATAGGCATGTGTCTAAGGAATAATGAAGGGTTGTGACGACCTTCTCAATATTCTTCTATAAAACAATATGTTTTATTTCACATTTAGGATGAATAATCATTAACATTAGACCTCGTTTCATTTTCATAATATTTATTATTAATATATCTTTAAATACTTTTATTTATTATAAAATATAAACTGTCCCATTTTTTATAAATTAGGTGTAATGTAGGTTTTTCGTTATATTCTGGAGTTTAGGAAGGAAAATATGTAGTAAACTGGAGCGTTAGTGTAAGTTTAAGGTTATACTCCGGAACATATGTGAAGGAAAATATGTAGTAAACTGGAGTGTTAGTGTAAGTTTACGAAAAAAAATGCATAAATTCCAACATTTCTTAAAAAAATTGATGATTATTATAGTCTAATATTTTTCCTACATATTCATTCAAAAATAACCTTAAATCTTTAGCCTAAGTTACTGCGATGTATTCCTATTTCTTTGCGCTTTCTCTTGTAGTTTCACTGCTTGCACAAATAAAATCCTTTTTATGGATCTTATTTCTACTTTGGGCAAAGTACAACGGATATGACTTAGCGAGCGTTCAGAACAATGAGTGTTCTGTTATTCAGAACAAGCTTGCTGTTCCAGAAAACGCTAAAGCAAATCTCTGTATTTGGTTTGTATCCTTATCGATGAATCACGAAAAAAAACCGAATGGTTTATTTTTTGGTCGATTCAAAGACGGTACATTGTTCATTGGAGAGGTAAGTACCGGTACGGGATCAAATAAGGATAGTAATGGTGCATCATGTGGTTCATTGTGGATATTAACTGCAAAACAGTCAATGGATTGCATTTTAAAATCGCCAAATTCAGTTAATCTCGATAAAGACAAAGAATACATACTCTCCAAGTGCGAACAAGTGAACCATGGTTATCACTTTCAATTTGCGGAATTACCCTTTTTATACAAAAAGGAACCAACAGAGTGGCAGAAAAGCATGATTACAAAAATCATGACAACATATTCGGAGCGGGAGAATAAATATTGCAGTGTATTTATTCACGGTAAACCATTTACAGGAAAAAGTAGCTTGATGCGATTCTTATCCCGGGAATTAAAGGCAAAAATCGTTAAGTTTGACCCGACAAAAGTAGGCGGTTCAGCGATCAACTGGTATAATGCACTCAATCCAACTGCTGATAATCCAATCATCTTACTAATGGATGAATGTGATGTCATAATCGATGACATTATCAATAAAAAGGTGCCTCTACACAGAGACATCGTAGGGCAAATGTCGTCAAAAACCGATTGGAATTCGTTTTTGGACGATTTTGATGCTGGTGTGTATCAAAATACGATACTTCTATTAACATCAAATATGTCTTCGGATGAAATATGCGAAAAAATTCCACGGTTAATATCTGGGGAACTAGACAAATCGATATTGAGGAAAGGACGGATAGACATTAATGAAGAATCCCAAAATAGTCCATTGATAATAGATGGAGTATTAGGCTAATCATTATCGGAGAAGGTGAATGACCTTGATAAAACAGGCGACCATAATTAGGTATTTAATCTATTTTTTTTATAAATTCCCAAATATATGGATATTTACTATTTATAATATTTTCAATATCATCTGGTTTTAATATATTTGTTTTTTTCAATATTACAGAACAATCAATCATTAAATCCTTTGTTTTTTTTAAAATATTAAACGTTTTTTCATGTACATCTAATAATAATTTATTTATTTCTTGATCAATTAAATATTTAGAATGATCACTAAAATCAGGATATATATTCTGTTTTCCCATACCATAATTAATAATCATATTCTTAGCCAATGAATATGCTTGTTCTAAATCTTTTTTAGCACCAGTTGTAACAGAATAACCATAAAATATTTCTTCTGCAACTCTACCCCCTAAAAGTACCATTAAATGTGATAATAATCCATTTTTAGTATAAATATTAATATTTTCATCACTATTTTCAAATACAGTGTAACCAGGTGTTTTAGGTGACCATAAATTTAATGTAACTTTTTTTAATGCAGGATGATCAGCTGATAACATACCAACTATAGCATGACCTAATTCATGAATAACAATACGATTTATAATATCATCACTATATTTATTTTCAGTTGCTTGCCAACCTGCAATTATTCTATTAGCAATAAATTCTAAATCATCCATAGTTATACATTCTCTATCTTCACGTAATGCATTTAACATTGCCTCATTTAATAAATTTTCTATTTGAGCACCAGAAAAACCACCAGTCATTTCAACAATATAGTTAACATCAATATATTGATCAACTGGTTTTTGTGACATATGAATTTGTATAATTTCTTCTCTTGTACTAGTATCAGGATTTCCAATATAAATATTTTTATCAATTCTTCCTGGTCGCAATAAAGCAGGATCCAATAAATCTAATCTATTTGTTGCACCAATTACAAAAATACCATCCGAATTTTTAAATCCATCTAAATTTATCAATAATTGATTCAATGTTTGGTCTTTTTCAGAATTAGAGCTTACCATATCATTGCCCCTTTTACGTGCTAATGCATCAATTTCATCAATAAATATAATACATGGCTTGTTTTTAGCTGCAAGTTTAAATAACTCTCTAATACGTCCTGCTCCAACACCAACATATTTTTCCGAAAATTCACTACCTGATACTGGTATAAAAGAAGCTTTTATTTCTCCTGAAAAACATTTGGCAAATAATGTTTTACCATTACCAGGTGGTCCTTCAAATATTAACCCTTTTGGTGTTCTAACATTATATTTTTTATATTTTTCAAAATTTATTAAAATATCCGCACATTGCATAAGTTCTTTTTTAATTTTATCATAACCACCTAAATTTTTAAATGAATATTTTGATTTTTTTATTATTTCAAAATTACCGGATGATAAATCTTTATCATCATCATCAGAATTTTCATTATTTTTTTTCATATATGCTTGTCTAAAATTATTTATATATTTTTTTTTATTATATGCATCATTATATTCATCATTATTTGTATCATGTTCACTATTTTCCTCAAAATCATTTTTAAATTGTTCTAAATATTCTGTTATATTATATTTTTTATCTACATGCTGATTTTCATTGTTTTTTATTTCTAAATTTGCAGTATTATTGTTATATCTTTTATATGGTAAATATTTATGTGTTTTTTCATAAAATAATTTTTCTAATTTCTCAATATTTGATGGATCTAAATAATTAAAATTATTATTATTTGAAAATTTAATTGGTATTTGAAAGTTATATGAATATATTAATTGTGAAAATAAAAATAATAAACTAATTTTAATTAACATTTTATATATAATAAAGATTATTCTTTATATATAAAATATATTAGTTCAAAATAATACTTAAAATTGTAAATTGCAAATTTTATTTTTATTCAAAATATTGTTTAAATATATTATATTTAAACAATAAATATATGATAATGTTTATATTTTTTTCAAAAAAAATAGTAATCTATATTTTTTAGAAACCTAGGTTTCCTTACTAATAAAATATAACTTTTCAAAAAATAGTAATCTATATTTTTTAGAAACCTAGGTTTCCTTACTAATAAAATATAACTTTTCAAAAAATAGTAATCTATATTTTTTAGAAACCCAAGATTCCTAAAAAATAGGAAGGTATGTGTAGGAAACCTAGGTTTCCTCACTAATAAAATATAACTTTTCAAAAAATAGTAATCTATATTTTTTAGAAACCCAAGATTCCTAAAAAATAGGAAGGTATGTGTAGGAAACCTAGGTTTCCTCACACTTATACAACATCACTATTTTTTGGTTTGCGACCTGGTTTTTTTGTCTTTAATATTTCAATATCTGCTTTTAACCCTTTTATAACATTATTTTGTTCTTTTATTGCTTCAATTAATAAACCAGTTATTTGTGCATAATTAACTGATTTTATTCCACTTGATGAAGTATCAACTAATTCTGGAACAACTGCTTCAACTTCTTGTGCAATCATACCCAATTGATGTTTATTATTAAATTTTTTAGTATCAATCCAATTGAAATAAACACCTCTTAAATTACTTACTTTATCTAAAGCACTATCAATTTCAACAATATTCGTTTTTAATGTTTGATCAGAAAGAGAAAATGATCCACCATTAAAATAACCAGTTCCATTTGCCACTATATCACCTCCAATTCCAACATCACCTGTAACAACAAATGCACCTCCAGATTGCCAATCTTTTGTATCAGATAATTGAGAATTATTTGTAATTGTCACAACACCACCAAAAGTAGAAGAACCTGTAATACCAACATTACCAAAAACATTTAAATTATTACCTAATATTGTATTACCTGTTACACCTAAAGTAGAACCAAATATAACAGCACCTGTAACACCTAATGTTCCACCAATTGATTCTGAAGAAAGTACATTAAGAGTACCATCTAAAATACTATTTCCTTGAACATGTAAAGTAGAACCCAAAGTAACAGCACCAGTAACACCCAATGTTCCGCCTACTGATTCAGAAGAAAGTACATTAAGAGTACCATCCAAAATACTATTTCCTTGAACATGTAAAGTAGAACCTAATATAACAGCACCTGTGACACCCAATGTTCCACCTACTGATCCAGAAGCAAGTACATTTAGGTCATTATCTAAAATACTGTTTCCTTGAACATGTAAAGTAGAACCTAATATAACAGCACCTGTTACACCTAATGTTCCACCTACTGATTCAGAAGAAAGCACATTAAGAGTACCATCCAAAATACTATTTCCTTGGACATGTAAAGTAGAACCTAATGTAACAGCACCAGTAACACCCAATGTTCCACCTACTGATCCAGAAGCAAGTACATTTAGGTCATTATCTAAAATACTGTTTCCTTGGACATGTAAAGTAGAACCTAAAGTAACAGCACCTGTAACACCCAATGTTCCACCTACTGATCCAGAAGCAAGTACATTTAGGTCATTATCTAAAATACTTTTTCCTTGAACATGTAAAGTAGAACCTAATATAACAGCACCTGTTACACCTAATGTTCCTCCAATTGATCCTGAAGCAAGTACATTTAAATCATTATCTAAAATACTGTTTCCTTGAACATGTAAAGTAGAACCCAAAGTAACAGCACCAGTAACACCTAATGTTCCACCTACTGATTCAGAAGAAAGTACATTAAGAGTACCATCCAAAATACTATTTCCTTGGACATGTAAAGTAGAACCCAAAGTAACAGCACCAGTAACACCCAATGTTCCACCTACTGATCCAGAAGCAAGTACATTTAGGTCATTATCTAAAATACTGTTTCCTTGAACATGTAAAGTAGAACCTAATATAACAGCACCTGTGACACCCAATGTTCCACCAATTGATTCAGAAGCAAGTACATTAAGATTATTATCTAAAATACTGTTTCCTTGGACATGTAAAGTAGAACCCAAAGTAACAGCACCTGTAACACCTAATGTTCCACCTACTGATCCAGAAGCAAGTACATTTAGGTCATTATCTAAAATACTGTTTCCTTGGACATGTAAAGTAGAACCAAAAGTAACAGCACCTGTAACACCTAATGTTCCACCTACTGATTCAGAAGCAAGTACATTTAAATCATTATCTAAAATACTTTTTCCTTGAACATGTAAAGTAGAACCTAATGTAACAGCACCAGTAACACCCAATGTTCCTCCAATAGATGAAGATGATAAAACATTTGAATTACCTTGAACTAATAAATCAGAACCCAATGTAACAGCACCTGTAACACCCAATGTTCCACCAATTGATTCAGAAGAAAGTACATTAAGAGTACCATCCAAAATACTGTTTCCTTGAACATGTAAAGTAGAACCTAATGTAACAGCACCAGTAACACCTAATGTTCCACCTACTGATTCAGAAGAAAGTACATTAAGAGTACCATCCAAAATACTATTTCCTTGAACATGTAAAGTAGAACCCAAAGTAACAGCACCTGTAACACCTAAAGTTCCACCTACTGATTCAGAAGCAAGTACATTTAAATCATTATCTAAAATACTTTTTCCTTGAACATGTAATGTAGAACCTAATGTAACAGCACCTGTAACACCCAATGTTCCTCCAATTGATTCTGAAGCAAGTACATTTAAATCATTATCTAAAATACTTTTTCCTTGAACATGTAATGTAGAACCTAAAGTAACAGCACCAGTGACACCTAATGTTCCACCTACTGATTCAGAAGAAAGTACATTAAGAGTACCATCCAAAATACTATTTCCTTGAACATGTAAAGTAGAACCCAATGTAACAGCACCTGTAACACCTAAAGTTCCACCTACTGATTCAGAAGAAAGTACATTAAGAGTACCATCCAAAATACTATTTCCTTGAACATGTAAAGTAGAACCCAAAGTAACAGCACCTGTAACACCTAAAGTTCCACCTACTGATTCAGAAGCAAGTACATTTAAATCATTATCTAAAATACTTTTTCCTTGAACATGTAATGTAGAACCTAATGTAACAGCACCTGTAACACCCAATGTTCCTCCAATTGATTCTGAAGCAAGTACATTTAAATCATTATCTAAAATACTTTTTCCTTGAACATGTAATGTAGAACCTAAAGTAACAGCACCAGTGACACCTAATGTTCCACCTACTGATTCAGAAGAAAGTACATTAAGAGTACCATCCAAAATACTATTTCCTTGAACATGTAAAGTAGAACCCAATGTAACAGCACCTGTAACACCTAAAGTTCCACCTACTGATTCAGAAGAAAGTACATTAAGAGTACCATCCAAAATACTATTTCCTTGAACATGTAAAGTAGAACCCAAAGTAACAGCACCTGTAACACCTAAAGTTCCACCTACTGATTCAGAAGAAAGTACATTAAGAGTACCATCCAAAATACTATTTCCTTGGACATGTAAAGTAGAACCTAAAGTAACAGCACCTGTAACACCTAATGTTCCACCTACTGATCCAGAAGCAAGTACATTTAAATCATTATCTAAAATACTTTTTCCTTGAACATGTAAAGTAGAACCTAATGTTACAGCACCTGTTACACCTAAAGTTCCACCAATTGATTCAGAAGCAAGTACATTTAAATCATTATCTAAAATACTTTTTCCTTGAACATGTAAAGTAGAACCTAATGTAACAGCACCTGTAACACCTAGTGTTCCACCTACTGATCCAGAAGCAAGTACATTTAAATCATTATCTAAAATACTTTTTCCTTGAACATGTAAAGTAGAACCTAATGTAACAGCACCAGTAACACCTAATGTTCCACCAATTGAACTATTATTTTTAACATTTAAATCAGACCAGAGATTAGTATTGCCTGTAACTCCTAAAGTACCTGCAATAGTAGTATTATCTTGAACATTTAATGTAGATTTAATAACAGCACTACCAGTAACACCTAAATTACCACCAATAGAACTATTATTTTTAACATTTAAATCAGACATTAAATTAGTATTACCAGTAACACCTAATGTTCCTCCAACATTTAATGTAGATTTGATAACAGCACTACCAGTAACACCTAAATTACCACCAATACTCATATTACCACTATAGTTTGAATCACTTGCTGTTACATTATATTGATTTAAAGTGTTATTTTGCATTTTCACGCCATTAGCATAATTAATAGAATTATTTTCATAATCAAATATAAAATATGCTTTATCAGTTGCATTACCAACATTATCTGTAATAGTTTTTGCCAAATATAATGTATCTGTGCCAGAATTACCTGTTCCACATAAAATAGACTTACTAACATCATTACCTGCAGAATTAATAAAATTAAATTTTTCACCAAATTGACCATTGTAATTATTTGTTTTAAGTGTTCCAAAAACACCATCAGACACAGTAAATATTAAACTATTATTAGTAAAAGGTGTTACTGTAGTAAATTGTAAAATAAATGCTGCTGAAAGTTGAATATTTAAATCAAATGGACTGTGATCAAATGATGGAGATAAACTGTGATTACTATCATCTGAAACTTTAGATACATAAAAATTTTGAGTACTTGGAACAAATGATGAAAAATAAAATGTATCATTATTTGAAATAGGATTTAAGTTATATACTTGCATTCTATTTGAACTATTGTTTTGAATAGTATCTACACTCAAACCAGTTGGTATTGTTCCTGCAGTTATTCCTATAAATGATGTAGCAGTTATATCAGTATAATTTACTTGATGCAATAAATAAAATTTTGATGCATTAGTTATTAAATTCTCTTTAATTGATTGTGTAAAGTTTAATAAATATGCATTATTTCCTTGAGAACTTGCACTATTCGATAATGCACCTAAAACAAATACATTTAAATTTGAATCTTCCGCAGCAATATATGCTCCTGTATTAAAATCACTAGAAACATAATTTGGTATTGTAACAACAACACTTGTAAAAGAACTTATTGATGCTGGTCCTAATAATGTACCAAAACTTGATGCATTTCTTACTAATAATATGCCAGATGTATTAAAACCTACTGTACTATTTACATCAATTGTTGTAGATGAAGAAGTTGCTACATAACTTGAATTTAAACAAGTACCTATACGAAATTGAGATGAACTAACAAGATTAAGTGGATAATTTAAAAGTAATGTTCTATTTTTACTTATAACAGATGACGCACTTAATGATAAATTTGGATTATTACCTGCAATATTACTATTTGGAATAATTATAGCAGAAACTAAATTAGTAGCAGAATTAGCAGGATATAAATGAGAATAATTTATTCCATCAGATCCTGAAACACCTTGTAAATAAATTGGATTTGTTACTAAATCATTATCTTGCAATAAATTACTTCCGGTATTATCTAATAATACTAATGCATGTGTATTATCATCTGTTAATTGTGTCATAGAATTGATTGTAACAGAATTACTTAAACCAATATTAAGCATGGCAGTATCTGCATTTGTATTGAAAGAATTTGCTATGGTATTATTTCCTTTAACAACTAAATTATTACTAACAACTATTGTACCATCATTTTGAACAACTAAATATGGATTTGTTAAATCAGTACCACTTGATATAACATAATCTCCAGTACTATTTTGAAATCCAGATGTAAGAGTATTAGTTGTAGTTGATGTGTATATATCAACAATATCTTGATTTGATAGCTTTTTAGTTTGACGCGTTGAACTACTCATTATATATTTTAAATAAATATATTTATTTAAAATATCGATAAAATTAAATTATGGGTTAATTATTTTGTAAATAATTTTACTTTAGTGAATATATATTGATTATTAAAATTAGGATTAGAATAATCATTTAGTTTTTCAATCATTTCTATATCATCAGTTACAGTATCTCCGATATTTAATATTGTTCCATCTGTTTTACAATATGTTACTTTAGTTGGATCTGTACCTGTGTTATAAACTGCTGATAATTCTGTACTTGTTAATTGTTCACCTTTAAAAATAGGCTTAGGATTCCAATGCCTAATTGACGGATATTGTTTTAAAATAGTGAAAGTATAACTACTATTAACAGTAGATATTGATGTTGGTATATAATTACTGTCAGTTAAATTAGAAACTGTTAATGTTGCAGTTATTCTATATATTCCTGCATTAGGAGTTCCATTAATTATAAAATTTGTAGTATCATAATTATTTGTATCTATATTTTCTGCTATATATGTTATTGTTCCGATTGATGTTTTTGTATTTGGATTTAAAGGAGATTTTGCATTTAATTGATAATTACTTAAAGGAATACCGTAAACAATAGGAGGAATATAACTAGACCAATTAAAAGTTATATTTGCATCACTTAATGATATTTTATTTACTATAATTGTACCAATAGTTGTATTATCAGCATAAAAAAAACTATAGTTTGATGAGTTAATACTTAGACTACCAGAATTAACTGTTATTATATTTGTACCAGCACTAATAATAGTTGTTGACGTATATTCAATCCATATACCGTTATTATATTGAATTTGTGGACTTACATATACTGTTGGTGTACCTGAACATATTGTTGAAACATTTTCACCAGATGCTACAAATCCAGTAATTTGATATAAATTACTTTTTAATGGTTTATCGCCATATTTAAATGTACCAGTTGGTGATAAAGGACTTACTGTTAAATAACCTTTAGGTATAACTAATGTATAAGTTGATGATACGGGAGATAATGTAAAAATATAATTTGTAAAAGTACTAGTTAATAATAAGATGTCAATTGTAATTGTATATGAACCTGGTAAATCAGTTGAATTTATTAATGTATCATCACTTTTTTTAAATTTAATTGTTTGTACTAATGTTGAACCTTGTGTAACGTATTGTAAACTATTTTTTGAATCTGTTCCAGCTAAAATAGGAAAACTTAAGCATGTTTTATATATATTGCTTTGAATTGTAGGTACACCATAATATGGATAAGTTGAAACATAATATGATATATTACTAAGTGCACCATTAAAAGTTATTGTAACACTTTTTTTATTGATAACAAATTGTGGCAATGTAGTTGGATTTATAATTGAAAAATTATAATTAATGGATGATAAAGAAGATACGCTTTCAACTTTAATATTATATGTTCCTGCATTCATAGATCTTGCACCATTGTATGTAGAATTATTTACTGATATTGTAGGAAAACCATTTATTAATATATTAGAAAATGTGTCTGACAAAACATAACCACTAAATGTATAAAATGCTGTTACTGATAATGTATTTAATGCTGAATCGCCATATGTAAATGTACCAGGTGGTGTAATAGGTGAAACTGTTAATATAGCTTTATCTATAATTAATTTTGGAGCAGTTCCTAAATTTGTTATGTTTGCATTACTGAATGAATAATTAGTTGCCGATAATGTTCCAATATCTTGAATAGTAACATTATAATTTGCAACATTTAATTTTGCATATGAAGATATTGTTGCACCATTTAAATAAATTGTTGCAATGCCACTTATAACAGAACTAGTTTCACTATTAACAAATCCATTAAATGTATAAAATTGTGTATAATCAATATTTGTATTACCATATGTATAATTACGATTTGGAATTGTACGAACAACTGTTAATGCTTTTTTAGTAATTTCTAATGTACCATTATTAAAACTAATATTATAATTATTAGATGTTAAACCAGATGGAGTAATAATATATGTTCCAACATTAGTTGCATTATATGATGTTCCTGAACTAAATTCTAAAGTACCTGTTAATACAGATGCTATTTCACTATTAACAAAACCTGAATAAGACACTGTATAATTACTAACTGTATATACAACACCTGTATATATCATTGATTTATTATCAGCAGTAATTGATAAATTAACTTTATTAATAGTTAAAGTACCATTATTAAAACTAATATTATAATTATTAGATGTTAAACCAGATGGAATAATGTTATATGTTCCAGCATTAATTGCACTATATGACGTTCCGGAACTGAATACTAAAGTACCAGTTAAGATAATTGATGTTTCACTATTAACAAAACCTGAATAAGATACTGTATAACTATTCGTTGAAAATATATGACCGTCATAATCTTTAGATTTGTTATTTGCTGTTATTGTCAAATTTACTTTATTAATAGTAAGTATTCCATTTGAATATGAAATATTATAATTAGTTGCTAATACTGATCCAGAAAGAATAATTGTATAATTATTACCTGCATTAATGGCATTTGTTGATGTTCCGCTAAATACTAATGTATTAATGTCTGATAAAACAGCATATGTTTCATTATTAACAAAACCTGAATAAGATACTGTATAACTATTCGTTGAAAATATATGACCGTCATAATCTTTAGATTTGTTATTTGCTGTTATTGTCAAATTTACTTTATTAATAGTAAGTATTCCATTTGAATATGAAATATTATAATTAGTTGCTAATACTGATCCAGAAAGAATAATTGTATAATTATTACCTGCATTAATGGCATTTGTTGATGTTCCACTAAATACTAATGTATTAATATCTGATAAAACAGCATATGTTTCATTATTAACAAAACCTGAATAAGATACTGTATAACTACTCGTTGGAAATATATGACCGTCATAATCTTTAGATTTGTTATTTGCTGTTATTGTTAAGTTTGCTTTATTTATAGTAAGTGTTCCATTTTGAAATGTAATATTTACATCATAATATGGTGCACTAAAAAGAGTATTGTCTAATATAATATCATATATTCCTACATTAGACGATGAACTTGCATTGCACGATATTGGATTTTGTAAAGGATCTACTATTATATTATTTATATCAAATGTATTATCAGTAGATGAAATTGTATAAGTTAAAGTTGGAATTGAATCACCATAATTAATTGATTGATTATTTGCACATATTAAAACTGGAATTGCTTGTGACATGTTATATTTTAAATAAATTTATTTTTTTTATATTTCCAAAAAAATAAATTTTATTATTGTAAATAATTATAATAAATGAATATAATTAATAAAATTTTTGATATAATGAGTGAATATGAAAATTTATTATTAAATAAAGATATTGAAAATAATATATTAGAAAATGATATAACAGATGAAGAAATAAATAATAATAAAAATGAATTATCAGAACAAATGAATGATAATTTTTTTAAATATATATTTGAAAATATAAATATTCAAAAAAATCAGAACAAAACTGAATTAAACAAAACTGAATTGAACGAAACTGAATTGAAAGAACCTGAATTGAACAAAACTGAATTGAACAAAACTGAATTGAACAAAACTGAATTGAACGAAACTGAATTGAACAAAACTGAATTGAACAAAACTGAATTGAAAGAAACTGAATTGAACGAAACTGAATTGAACAAAACTGAAATAATATTAGATTTTATAAAAAAAATTTATAAAAAAATAATAATAAAATGTCATCCTGATAAAGGAGGTGAACAAAGTTTATTTATAAAATGTCAAGAATATTATGAAAATAAATTTCTTATAGGTATGCTGTATATAGGTTATAAAATTAAATTTGTATTACCTATGTTAAATAACATAGTTATAGAACAAATATTATTTGAAATTAGAGTTATACAACAAAAAATTATATATCTAAAATTGAGATTAAAAAAAAATATTAACAAAGTATATGTATAAGTATAAATACTTAAATATTATTATTATATTAATTTTCTTTAATATTATTGATGATAATAATTTATTTAAAAATTATGACATAATATTTCATATAAATATTTTTTTAAAAAAATATAATATATTAGATAGATTAAAAAAAATAAAAAATTTTATGGAAGATATATTTTTATTATCAGATGATGAATCCGAAACATCAGAAGATGCAGAAGATGATATATCAATTGACACAGCAAATGAAGAATTTGATAAAATAAGTGCAATTAATGGAATATTTGAAAATATCGATAGTAAAAACATAACTGTACAAAATATATATAATAATAAAATTAAAACAAATAATATTTCTGCCAAAAAAGGTACATATAAAAATATAGATTCGATAAATATTACAGCACAAAATATTTATAATAGAAATATAAAATCAAAATCTGGTAATATATCTAATTTAGAATCGAATAAATTAACATCTAAAAATATTGATACAGATAATTTAGATGTTATTTTAGCAAAATCAAAAAGTTTAATAAGTGAAAATATTAAATGTACTAATTTTGATTTGAATGATGGTAATTTTAATAAATTAGTAGGTGATCAAATAGATGCAAAAGAAATTAATATTATATCAGATAGAAGAAAGAAAAAAAATATTAAGTACAATCCTGTATCATCTGATAAATTAGATAATATAAATGTTGTATCATTTGAGTATAAAGGAGAAACTGAAAATCACATTGGATTTATTGCACAAGAAATAGAAGAATTATATCCCCAGCTTATTAAAAAAGATGAAAATGGTTATTTAAGTGTTAAATATTTAGAAATGATACCATTATTAATTGATTATAATAAAAATTTGAAAAAAAAAATAATAGATATTGAAGAAAAAATAAATGTATAAGGTATTTTCCTTTGTAAACTTACACTCCAGTTTACTGTATAAAGTATATAAAAGAATTGTAAAATTAAAATATTTAGAAAAGTAATTATACAAATAATAATATTTTATATTAATATATGAATATTGATATAAAATATTATTATTTATTTTTTTTAGTAATTATATATTTTTTGTATGGACTTATATTATCAGAAGCAATTGATTATATATTTCCAGATTATGATAGTAATATACATGATTATAGAATATTAATTGAAATAATTGGTGAAATAGGTATTGCTTATATAATATATTTTTTTCTTAAAAATATAACACAAGATTTCATTAGTTCTTTATTTAAACAATTATCTGTTAAAAAACCAATATATTTAAATGAATTATTATTGTTTGCTTTTTCATCTGGTATATTTAAACATTTACAAAAATCTACACATAAAGTAAAATATATGAGAGATAAGTTTATTGGGTTCTAAGTAAGAAACCTAGGTTTCTTACAAACTTCCTATATGAAAAAATAGGTTTCTTACAAACTTTCTATATGAAAAAATAGGTTTCTAACAAACTTCCTATATGAAAAAATAGGTTTCTAATAAACTTTCTATATGAAAAAATAGGTTTCTTACAAACTTCCTATATGAAAAAATAGGTTTCTAATAAACTTCCTATATGAAAAAATAGGTTTCTTACAAACTTCCTATATGAAAAAATAGGTTTCTAATAAACTTCCTATATGAAAAAATAGGTTTCTAATAAACTTTCTATATGAAAAAATAGGTTTCTTACAAACTTCCTATATGAAAAAATAGGTTTCTAATAAACTTTCTATATGAAAAAATAGGTTTAATATTTACAATAAGTTTAATATTATTTTATATAATATAAAATGATATTTCATAATATATGTGCATTATTAATGTTATACAATAAAAATCCATGTATAAACTGTAAATTTTTTATAAATAATGAAGTTTCATTAAAATATTCAAAATGTTCATTATTTCCATTAATTTGTTATAGTAATCCAGACGACAAAAATTATTATTATTGTGCAGTAATACGATCAAATGAAAATAAGTGTGGCAAAGATGGAAAATTTTGGAAAAGAAAATGATTTAAAATAATATTTTTAAATATATAAATGGACGAAACTAGTTATTTAGATGCTTTACAAAATGTTTTAGAAAATGGTGAATTAAGAATAACACGTAATGCAAATACATATTCATTATTTGGAGTAAAAATTGAAATTGACATATCAAAATCATATCCTTTATTAACAACAAAAAAAATGTTTACAAAAGGTATTATTGAAGAATTATTATGGTTTATTTCAGGTAATACAAATTCCAAAAAACTGGAAGAAAAAGGTGTAAATATTTGGAAAGGAAATTCGTGCCGTGAATATTTAGATTCAGTTGGATTAAATTACTATGAAGATGGTGATTGTGGTCCATGTTATTCACATCAATGGAGGCATTTTAATGCTCCTTATATAAATTGTTATCAAAATTATAATGGTTTAGGTATTGACCAACTTCAAAATTGTATAGATTTAATTAAAAATAACCCTACATCACGAAGGATATTTATGAGTGCATGGAATCCATGTCAATTAAATGAAATGGTATTACTGCCATGTCATATATCGTATCAATTTTATGTATCAAATGACAATAAATTATCATGTATTTTATATCAACGTTCAGGTGATATGTTTCTAGGAATACCATTTAATATTGCATCTGTTTCATTATTAGTGTATATCATTGCATTAATAACTGATAAAACACCTGGTAAAGTAACATTAATGATTGGAGATGCACATATTTATGAAAATCATATAACACAAGTTAAAATTCAATTAAATAGAACACCATATATATTTCCACAATTAGTTATAAAAAAAAAATATGAAAATATTAATGATTATAAATATGATTTTGAAATAATTAATTATAATTCACATGGAATATTAAAAGCAAATATGGTTGCATAAGTTATTTTCTTTTAGCAATAATTTTTATTTTTCTGCTAGAATTAGAAGAATCTTGTTCTCTATCTAACATATTCAATTCTTTTTTAATTTCATTTTCAGTAAATACCATTCTATAACGTGTATTTAATGCCCATATAATAGTTTCAATAAATTTAGGTATATTATTGATACATTCTATTGATATTTCTTTATTTTTTTCGTTTAATATACCACCTGACTCAATATATTTATCAATTTCTTCTTGACTCAATGTTTTAATTGATATGTATTTAATATATTTTTCAGGTATATATGGAATTGAAATTTGGTACACATATCTTTTACGCAATGCAATAAGATCTGCAATAGCACGAGGTCTATTTCTTTCAATTCTTCTGATAATATCACAATTTATTGAAATTATTTTAACACCCAAAAAATAGAAATGATATTTAGGATTACCTAATATTTCTTCAAAATATTTTGCACCACATTTTTTAGCCCATATGTCTAACCATGTATTCCAATAATTAGGCCATTTATCAGTATCTTTAATACTAAATTCAATATATTTATATACTTCATTATTACTTAATTCTTGTGTTAAATCTTGTAATTCAGACGGTATAGTATGAATATATAAGTCTAAATCATTCATTGAACGGTGACCTAATAAATATAATACAACAGAACTATATAACATAAATTGTGATTGAAATTTGCGGTCAATATTTGTATTTAACCAAGTTCTATATTTCAAAAACATTTTTTTAGAAGGTTCCATAAATTTTGTTAAAAAATAATCAAAATTTTGATTTTCCAAAAAATTTAATGTTGTATCAGAAAAGAATACACATGCACTGTTCCAAATGGATTCTTTTGTATTGGGAATATATACAACATGATCATTTTTAGAAATATCATTTGTAGGATACTTTTTATTTAAATCTTTTTTACAAACAATTAATATTACTATATCAATAAATTCTTTATTATATTTATGTAAAAATTGATAATTTGCTTCAATATACTGTTCTAAATCTTGTTTTGTTTTAATTATTATTCTGGGAAACAATAATTGATACATAATTTTTATCAAAGTTCCATTATTTATTTTTAAATGTTTTAAACCATATAAACTGAAATCATCTTTAAAATTATCAGTAAAGTATTTATATGCCGTTGATTTATCATAACCAAACACAATAAAATTGTTTAAATTATCATAATAATTTAAAGCATACAATATACAATTATCGATATTTTCATCGAATTGATGAATTAATTTTTTTTTACTAATAATTTCATTTACTTTATTTTTACATTCTATATTTTTATATTGTAAATTTTTATGTATCTCTTTAATAGGTGTTGAAATATCTTCAAATTTTTTTAATATCATTTTATGAGTATTTAATTTACAGAATATTAATTATTATAAAAAATAAAAATCATTTTTTATTTTTTATAATAAATTTAATGTGTTCCAAAAATAACCATAAACTAAAGTTTTACAGAAAAGAACCGTTAATGAAATGATGCAATGAATGTTCATCGCTATACTCAAGAGTTTACATAATGCTGGAAATTTATATTTTATTATACCTTTTCTCATTAATTATAATAAAATAGAATGGATAGTATCGGATTCGAATCAATAATTTAAGTGAGAATGACTCGTAATTCTTATGTTTTACCACTAAACTAACTACCGCAAATAAATTTATTAAATTGTTGAAAAAAAAGGTGTAAAAAATTGATTTATTTTTATGATATAAAATAATCAATATAAATTTATATAAACCTAATTTAAGAAAAGCATGAATACAATAACATCTTCTAAAAATACTGATATAAATAAGGATATAGATGATTTATGTTTAATTAAACATTTATCAATAAACGATAAAAAAGAAGAAAGTAAAGATATAAAAGATTTACCAATAAATGACGCTAAAAGTGAATCAAATATTAAAATAAATGCATTTGATAAAATAAAATATTTTGAAAATCTTGATATAATAATTCGTAATATTTTAACTAGACCTGAAAATAATAAATTAACATATGATATTTTAGATACAGAAAAAACAAGTAATATTAAATTAATTTCATTAAAAGAAAAACAAAGACAAATGAAAATAGGCGAAATTTGGCAAGAAGTTTTAGGAAATTATGATGGATTTATTAATTTAAAAACTGGTCATGAATCAGGATTAGATATATTATCTCATACTAAAAAAGTTGCAATAGAATTAAAAAATAGAACAAATACAGATAATGCTTCTTCAAAAAAATCTAATTTTGATAAACTTACAAATTTCAAAAAAAAAAATCCTGAATATACATGTATTTATGCTAATATAAATTCAGATACAGAAGAAAAAACATTAAAAGGAATGATAAAAAATATTAAACATAATGATATTGAAATTCAACATCAAGTTGGTTATGTATTTTTAAAATTTATATTGGAAGATGATATTGATATAATAATTGATTTTGTTAAAAATACTATTAATAAATATATTTAATATATGTATTTTCCTTCGTAAACTCCGGAAAATAACCTTAAACTTACGCTAAAGCTCCAGTTTACTACATAAATAATCATAAACAATCATTAATATTTTAATATATCCATTATTGATAAACCCATATATTTTGCTAATTCAACAGGAACAGCATTACCAATTTGTTTATATTGAGAATTTATACTACCTATAAATTCATAATCATCCTCAAATGTTTGAATTCTAGCGTATTCTCTTATTTTTAATGGTCTTTCTTCTAATGGATGACATCTTTCCGTTTGTTTTTGAGAAGGTGTACATAATAATGTTAATGATGGTTTTAACATTGATAATCTATATAAAATTCCTCTTTTCCCTCCTCCTGAATTATAACTATTTCCTAAATATTCTTTTTGTAATTCTTCTGGTAAATTAACCCAGCAACCACCTTGAGGTATCATTTTAAATAAATTTTTTTTTTCTTCTGAATAAGTTAATCCTGGGGAATTTGGAACATCATATAATACATCTTTTAAAACTTTTATATTTTTACTTTCTTCTGGAAAAATAAAGTTTTTATTTATAGTTTTTAATATTCCTACAATAAATACTCTTTCTCTTTTTTGAGGAACATCATATTTAGATGAATCTAAACATTTATAACTAATATTATATAAATTATTTTTATTTATAGATTCTATTATTTTTTTTATAGTATTTCCATTATCATGTGTCAATAAACCTTTAACATTTTCTATCATAAAAACTTTAGGTTTTATTAAATTGAGAATTTCAATAAATTTAATCATTAAATCACCTCTTGGATCATCTAGACCTTTTCTTAATCCTGCCTGTGAAAAAGACTGACAAGGAACACCTCCTGTTAATAAATCAACACATCCAATATATTTTGAATAGTCTATTTTATCCATTGAACCTAATACAACATTTGAGTCAATATGATTTTTTTTTAATGTTTTACAACAATCGCTGTTATTATCATTTAACAATAAAGGTGTAAATCCTGCTTTTATTAATCCACAACTTAAACCTCCTCCTCCTGCACAAACTTCAATAAATGTATATTTTTTTTCATCTTTTTCATTATTTATTTCTTCTATTTGTTTATCAATTGTTACTTCATCTTTATTATTTTTTAGTTTATCATGTAACATATTTATAATTTCATCCTTATTTTTTTTACTATATCCAATAATATTATATTTTTTACATAATTCTTTTAGATCTTTTAATATATATTTATTTAAATCAGTATCAATATTTATTTCTGTCATTATTATAAATTTTATAATATATACACATATTAATTTTTTAAATTTAAAAATTAATCAATTTTTTTTTCTATTATAAAATAAATGATTTTTTTATTATGATCATTCTAGATTAATTTAATATCAATTTAGAAAAATGCATATACTAAACATTTAATATAAATACACTGAATTTATGGAGTTTACTTTGTGTGAAAAAAGTTTAAAATTAAAAGTACTTAAAGACAACGTATTATATATAATATAAGGTATTAAGTTACCTTATTTAAAAGTGCTTCTCGTCCATCGGTTAAGACATTGGTCTTATGAGCCAAGAAGAAGGGTTCGACTCCCTTGTAGCACATTATTATTTTTATAATAGTTTATTATAAAAATATTAAATAATAAATTCCAGAAAATATATTTTTAACTCAAAAAAGCTAAAACATTAATAATATTAAAAATTTCTTGCCATTTAATTTGTGGAGAATACCAATCATGCTTTATATTTTTATCAATATATTTAGAAACATTTATTTTTAAATATTTTTCATATTTAATATAAAAATAATCTTCTTCACGCGAATCTACTAATATTACTAAACAAAAAATACAATTAGGATTGATCGATAATATTGCTTTTTCAAAATCAGATATATATGTTTTATAATCAAAATGATTTGTTATTTTGTAAATAAATATTAATTTAGTATTTGATTTAATTAATTCAATTAATCTATTAAATCTTCTTTTATATTTATCAATGAATTCATTCAATTTATCTTCATGATATTCTTTTAATCTTATTTCATGATGAAATAATAATGTTAAATTATTTTCTTCAAAATTTTTTAATGTAATAGTTATTTCATTTTCATGTGCATATAATTGTTTATCAACCTTAATATTTTGGAGATTAAATACAGTATTAATATCTTTTAAATTTAATAAATATAAAATACATTTAAAATCTGTTCTTAACCAATCAAAAAATTGTGTATGTTTTTTTTTTATAAATTTCGTAATATTATATGCAACATCACAGTGTCTGCCAAGTGATATAAATTCCATAATATATATAAATATAATTAAATATTTATTATTATACTCTTAAAATTGATATCATATCATAAATTTATTATATTCTCCTATTTCTAAAATTTTAGGTGTAATCTCTTTATTTTTTAAATTTATAATATAACTAGTTATTTTTTTTATATTATCAGAACTATTGTTCAATTTATACATATTTTTATTATATAATGTATTTAATTCACATATTATAGTATCATAATTAAAAGAAAGATTATATAATTGTATTTCTATATTATGTAATATATATTTTTTTTTTGTTATATCAAATGAAGTATTATTGGTTTCTGAAAAAGTTAATAAATATTCACTAATATTATTTTCTAATTTTTCTTTTTCATTTGGAATTATTTTTCTAAAATCAGTGGATTTATTACTTTTAAATATCAAAATATAATTTTTATATAATTTATTAAATTTATCAATTATTTTAATTGATTCTTTTACATATTGACTATCTAAAATATATTTTTCTTCATCATCTGATAATAATAATATATTTTTAAATGTATCTTTTGTATCTTTTGTATTTTTTTTATTTTTGCATATATTTCTTTTAAATAGAGAATTACCCATTTATAATTTATTGACATTAAATTTTTTTTTTTACCAAAAAATAAAATTTGTAAAAATAATGAAAGATCGAAATTTTAGTTAAAAATTACTTAAAGACTTATGTATAAAATATTATAAAATATATAATGCAAAGTAATACTGTTTTATTCAAAATATATAGAGTGGGTGATAATAAAGAAAATATTTTTTTCAAAGAATATACAATAGAATTAAATAAAAAAATAATAGATATAAAAAATATGATATTAGATGATCTAAATAAAAATGATATGTCAAATTTTAATGGATTAGAAATGAATAATATAACAGAAAGAATATATAAAGATTTTGGTAAATTATTTTTTGATAAAGGTATTATTCCTGATACAATTGATAATTATAAATTATTACAATTTACAAATGGAAATAGAACATTTTTATTTAGTATAAAAGCAAAAAATATTATAAATAATACTGAAAAAACAAAAACAAATGAGCCAACTTTTTTAAAACGTATTATTAAAGAAGAAAGGATAAAAAGACAAAAAGAGAATAATGAATTTTGTTATAATAATGATGATTTTCCACCACTTACTTAAAGTCTAATTTTATAATAAATATATTATGAAATATATTTTTGGATTATTAATTTTTTTTTTTAATAATAAAAAAAATGATTACTATACTCAAATATCAAATAAATATGATGGCTATGATATGAGATATATAAATGAATATAGTCTAAATAATACTTTTTTAGAAAATATGAATTTAACAGAGATTACAGAAAATAACCGGAATGGAATGAATGTTAGTCGCTATTTTCTGGAGTTTACGAAAGAAAATACAAATAAAAATTATTCATTATTTTCTGAAATAAATGAAGGAAAAAACTATAAAATAATATTCAATAAATATAATTTATATAAAATACTAAAAAACAAAAAAGTAAATATAAATACAAAATTAAAACTTATAGAAGATAATATGAATGAAAAAATTATTAAAGGAAATATAACTAAAGGTGGATTATATAAAGATTGGAATTTTTTTATTTAAATTTTTTATGTTGCTTCTTATGCGTCCATTGTTTTTTATGATGTCCTTTTTTTTGCTTATTATTAATCATTTTTTCTTCATTCATTGTTTTAAAGCAATATTCTACACATTTACCTTCATTTGATTTCATTAGTTCTTCTATCATTGTTGGTGGAACTTTTGCAACAATAGCATAATTTGTTTTACCAAATATTGATTTCAATTGTGTATAAATTGCATATTTTGTTGGACTTTTAATCTTAGCAAATAATGATTCTCTTGCTAAAGTTCCAGTAGTTTTTTTATGTGGGAAACAATTTGTATATTTAGTACCGGTTTTTTTCATCAAATTAATGTAAAAACCATCAAATATTGCTTTTAATATATTATCACTCTTTTTCTCACTTATTGTTGGAGGTGATTTAAGGAAAATATAACTGGGTTTATTGCCAGGATGTGCTTTATAAAATATTTGCATAACTTTTCCAAAATTTCTATCTATTTGACGCGATGCTTCTCGTACCCTATCTAATACATTATAACGTAAAAAATGTTCACGACACCATTGTCTTGCATCACCTTTTTTATTTTTAATAATAGCACCAGTTCTTCTATCAATTTGATTATATTTATATTGACAAAATGAATTGTAAATATCAATCATACTAAATTGATCTCCCATTTGATTTGTCCATTTACTTATAACTTTATCATAATGTTGTTTTTCCGCTTTTTTAATAGCATTATTTTTAACACTGGGTCTAAAATTTTCAAATAAACTATCTAATCTAAATTCTGTTAATTCATACAACGCCGCTAAATTAACTACATCTTCTCTACAATGATGATTATAACCAGATATTAACATTCTACCTATTTCAGGTAATACTTCAAATGCAGATATTGCCAAACCTAAATTAGATATAGTACCTACTTTATCTTTCATATCTATCATTCCTAATGCTATTAATCTTTCAACAACGATTTTAACAGTGTCAATAGGTGGAACTTCAATTAATTTATGTAAAAATTGAGAAAATTCTATGCCTTGTGATTCATTAATTAACATAGATTTATTTACTGATTTTTTATTATTTGTTAACTCACTATTTACCGATTTATTATTATTTGTTTTATTTGGTTCAATAACAACTTTTTTAGGTCTTCCTCCACCAACTTTCTTTTTAACAATATAAGTTATTGGAAAATCAATATGCGAAACTAAATGTTTTTTAGATAAAAAATATAATAATGGAACAGAAATATCATCAATTGATATTGGTGTAACACGATAATCTCTAAATTTTTCATATTCTTCTTTAGTAAATAAGTTAAAACACATTCCAGGTTGTGTTCTACCTGTTCTTCCTTTTCTTTGTTTATGAGATGCTTTTGATATATAATTTTTTTCTAATGCCATCATATTTTTTTCAGAATAAAATCTATTATTATTAGATAATCCTGTTTCAACCACAAAATCTAAACCATCAAATGTTATTGATGATTCTGCAACTTCTGTTGCAAATATAACTTTACGTGTATACTGTCCCGATTCTTTAAATTTAGTTGGATTTGTTAATATTTTTTTAGTTTCTTCATCAGTAGTTGAAGTTAAAGGATTGCAATAAATTTTTTTGTCTAAATTTCTATTTAATTTTTCCATTTTTCGGTGTAATAGCATGCATCCATCGCTTGTATCACCTTTACCAGGAAAAAATACTAATATATCACCTTTATCATATTTTCTTAATATAAATATTACTTTATCAACAGCAGCTTCAATATAACTATCTGAAATTAAATTACCTTGTGCATCAAATGTATTTATTGATTTATCAATAAAAATTTCTTCAATTGGATAATTTGGAACTTCACCTGCATCAATCATATCAAATTTAAATTTATCTTTTGGAAAATAATCACTAAATATTTTAGCATTCACTGTTGCAGACATAATAATTACTTTAAAATCTGGTCTTCTAACCAATAATTCTTTCAATAATAATAATAATAAATCAATTTGTATACCTCTTTCATGTGCTTCATCAATGATAACACAATCTAAATCTGCTAACATTGGGTCTTTTTGTAATTTTTGAAGTACCCAACCATCAGTAGCATATATAAGACGACAATCTTCAGAATATGCTTTAGGATCAGAATCACGATATTTCATGCCAACATAAGTACCAAGCTTTACATCCATACACATGGCGGCGTACTCTGCATTTTTAAATGTAGGAGTTCTTTTGGGATTTGTAATTACTACGCGTCCTTGGTAGTTTAGACAGTGAATTGCTAATTTTGGTACGACTACTGTCTTGCCTGAACCAGTTCCTGATGCCACTAAAATTACTTGATGATTATACAAAGATTTTATAATCTCTTTAATTTTACTGTACACCGGAAATTTAGACCATTTTTGTGCAAGCGAAACATAAGTAGGATTTCCAATTGACGAATCATCTTTATATAAATTTTCATAAGGTTTTCCTGTAAATGGATTATTTCTTAAACCTTCTGGATCTAAAATTCCAATAGGTTCAAATAAATTCTTTTCGTCAACATGTGTATTTCTAACTTTAGGAATATTTTTATCTTTACCAGTATTTAAATTAGCATTTGTAAAATTATTATCGCTATTTACGTTTAATTTATTACTAATTTTATTATTAGTATTAGAAACAGCACCTCCCATAATATATGAACTCATATTTTTATTTTTAGTCATTATTAATATATATATGATTTTAATTTTTATGTAAATATATATTTAATTATTATAAAATAATTGTATTATTTCTATTGTTTTATCTATTTGCGTTATTGAGAAAGACCAAAAAAATTTATAAGAATACAAAATCAAATTGTTGTTTGATTAGAAACGGTAATCAAATAAAACACCATGAAAATGCAAATGCATAATAAACCCATTATATAGAATTTTGTATACTAACGTATTTCTTATATGTTTAGTTTGGTTATAAAACTGGTATTTAAAAATACGCATTTATGATTTAGGAAAATAAAATATCGATATTTAAAAAATTTTATTTATAAATAAAAAATTGAAAAATAAAAATTCATATAGTACTTAAATATAAATTCATTATAACAATTATATAATGAGTTTAAAAGCATTTATTGAAGAGATATTTTTAAAAAAAGATACTATACAAGATATTTTGGATTTATATCCAAATCCATCTGAAAAAGGTTTTAAGTTTGAAAGATGTGCTGATTTATTAATAAAATTAGGGTTTTTACCCTTATTTACAAATGATAAATATAAACATATAGTTGGTAATATTAATGAAGGTAAAACTCATTTTTTAACAAATATTAAAAAATATATTGAAATAGAAAAAGAAAATAGCGGTAATAAAACTGGTATTTCTGATATTACTTTATATAATGAAGATGAAAATAAATATATTTTTATTTCTTCTAAATTTTATTCTAAAGAATCGAGTGTTAAAAATTATGATATTCAAGATATTAAAGCTATGATTGATCACAATAAACATATATATAAAAATTATGAAATATTTTTATTAGTTAATGATAAGAATGATTTAACTGAAAAAGTTTTAAATTCTAATCAATCTAGTAATTATATTACTAAATACATGAAAATTGAAAATATTATTGATTTACAAAATTTAGAAGAAGCTTTTAATACAATGAAAAATTACTTACATAATGGAAATAATATTTTTGATAATTTTATTTTCAATAAAAAAGTACTTATTCATAAATTTCATCAAAAATTATTTGAAATTAAATTTTTTAAAAAACTTAAATTAAATAATAAAAAATTCTTATTAGGTTTAAAACCACGTTCAGGTAAAACATTTTTAACTGGTTTTATTATATCTAATGATAAAAAAAATTATGAAAATTTTAATATTTTAATTATTACACCTGCACCGAATGAAACTTCAAGTCAATTTTTAGAAATGCTTGAAAATCATACGGAATTTAATGAATTTAATCCTATTAATTTTAATTCAGGACATATGATTGATAAATTAAGATTTACAAATAAAAATATTATTATTACATCTAAACAATTATTACAAAATTATATAAATGAAAATGGTATTATATCTATTAAAAATTTAAATTTTAATTATATTTTTTTTGATGAAAATCATTATGGAGGAACAACAAGTTTATCTAAAGCTATTATTAATACATATAAATCCGAAAATACTATATTAGTTTTTTTAACTGCTACTTTTCATAAAACAGTTAATCACTGGAATATTCCAGAAGATTGTTCTTTTTATTGGGATTTGGAAGATGAAGAAATGTGTAAAAATAAAAATATAGAAGGTTTAATTTCTAAACATGGTAATGAAGTTATTGAAGCATTAGATTTTTTTAATGATTCAAATATTTTATTAGATTATGAAAAAATGCCTAATTTAGAATTACTTACTACAATGTTCGAAACATCTATTTTTAATAATATTAAACAAGATTTACAAGAAAGTAATACTAATAAATACGGATTTTCATTAAAAACATTATTTTCTATTTCCAAATCATCATTCAAATATGAAAAAGAAGTTGAATTATTATTAAGATATATATCAGGGTCTAAAAGACATATTGATTTTCCAGATGAAGATAAATCTATTTTTCGTAGAATAATCGATATTTCAACTCAAAAAAAAAGTCGAACATTATTATCAAATAGTACTTTTACTACTCAATTATGGTTTTTACCTTTTGGTATTGAACAAAAAATAAATGATGTTAGTCAAAATCTAAAAAAATTAATGTTAAATGATTTAGTGTTAAAACATTATGAAATTTTAATATTAAATAGTAATATTGATACACCTATTAAAGATATTAAAGACGAAATTAAAAAACAAGAATTATTAGGTAAAGAAAATGGTAAAACAGGTTTAATAGTATTAGTTGGTAATCAATGTTCTTTAGGTATAACTTTGGGATTATGTGATATTACTATATTATTAAATGACATTTTATCGTCAGATAAAATTTATCAAATGATGTATAGATGTATGACAGAAGCACCTAATAAAAAATGTGGTTTTGTTGTAGATTTAAATATTAATAGAGTTTTAAATACAATAATGGATTATTCATTATATAAAAAAGACTTAAATACTGAAAATAAAATTAAATATATTGTAGAAAATAATTTAATTAATATTGATTCAGATTATTTTTTAAATAAAAAAGTTAGTCATGAAGAAATAATTAATAATTTATTAGAAATATGGAAAAAAGATCCTATAAATAGTTTAAGAAAATTATTAAAAAATATTGAAGATGAAATTTTAGAAATAAGTAATGAAGACCAAAAAAGTTTAAACAATATTTTTACAAAATCATTAGATAAAAATAATAATGAAGAAATTTTATTTGGAGACAATGAAGATGAACCACAAGAATTACCTAGTGGTAAAACTATTACAAAAGAATCTAATGAAAATTCAGATTCAGATTCTGTATCAAGTGAAGATAAAGAAGATGTAAAAATATCATTAACTAAAGATGTTTTACCATTTGTTATACCATTAATGTTATTTTTAACAATAAAAGATAATAATAAAAATTTTTTAGAAATATTAAATATGGTTAAACATAACAAAGAATTATTAGAAATTTTTAATGAACAGACATTTGTATGGTGGAATAAATCTAATATAATTGATTTAATACATTATTTAATAAAAAAATATATTAAAGATAATTCAGATATATATAATATAACTATATATATAAAAATGACTATTCAAAGTTTAATAGATAAACCAATAGAATTATTAAATTTTATCAATGAACGTTTAAAACCTAAAGTTATTGAAAAGAAAAAATATGGAGAAGTTTTTACACCAATCCCGCTAATAGAAGAAATGTTAGATAAATTACCTATTGAAATATGGTCTAATCCTAATTTAAAATGGTTAGATCCTGCAAATGGAATGGGTAATTTTATGATTGCTATTTATTTTAGACTTATGAAAGGATTAAAAGATATTATTCCTAATGATGAACAAAGAAAAAAACATATATTAGAAAATATGCTTTATATGAGTGAAATTAATAAAAAAAACTGTTTTTTAACTAAACAAATTTTTGATATAAATAATAACTTTAAATTAAATATTTACAATGGAGATTCTTTAACATTAGATACTTTAAAAGTATGGAATTTTGAAAAATTTGATATTATTGTAGGTAATCCACCTTATCAAAATGATCAAGAATCAGATAAAAAGAGAGGTGGAGGTGATTTACTATGGAATAAATTTGTATTAAAATTTTTAGATTTAGTCAATGATGAAAAATATTTATTATTTATACATCCAAATGGATGGAGAAAACCAGAATCAGAGAAATCAAAATATAAAAGTTTATTTCAAATAATGACAAAAGAAAACCAAATGTTATATTTAGAAATTCATGATACTAAAGACGGAATGAAAATATTTCATTGTGGAACACGATATGATTGGTATTTAATACATAAAAAACCTATTTACAAAACAACAATTATTAAAGATGAAAAAGGAATTATTAATAATATAGATTTATCAAAATGGTATTTTTTACCAAATTTTGATATTGATAAAATATTTAATATAATATCAAATGATATTTTATTATCAAATATAATATTTAATGTTTCGAATTATGAAACACGAAAAAAATGGGTTTCTGATAAAAAAAATAATGAATATAAATATACATTAATTCATTCTACAAATAAAGATGGTGCAAGGTATTATTATTCGTCTAAAAATGATAATGGTCATTTTGGAATTAAAAAAGTAATTTTTGGAGAATCAGGAATTAACAATGCAATTATAGATGAAAATGGAGAATATGGAATGACACAGGGTTGTATGGCAATACCATTTAATGAAATTGAAGAAGCAATAAAAATAAAAAAGGCAATTGAAACAAATTTATTTAAAAATATATTAAAATCTTGTTCTTGGTCTAATTTTAGAATTGATTGGAGATTATTTACATATTTAAAACAAAACTTTTATGAATATATATTAAATAATGAAATTGAAAGTGATAATACTAGTATATCGTCAAAATCAACAACAAAATCAACTAAATCTACTAAATCATCAACTGATGAAGTTATTTTATGCGGTGCTCCTTTAAAAAAGAAAGACGAAACATGCAAAAATAAAGCAAATCCTCAATGTAATGGAAGATGTAAAAAACATTTTGTTGTAGTTGTTTAAATAATTTAACTAAACATTAAATATATATTTTAATTTTATGATTTATAAATATATAAAATTAAAATACTAAATTATAATAAATATCATATAATATAGATTCAATAAAAAAAGCACGCTAATTTTCTTACCAAAGATAATATGCTATATATTATTTTTTAAATTTGTATATATTCAATAACATTAAATTCTTTTGTTTTATTGTTTCTTGCAAAGGTTTGTTGAGAAAAATATAAATAAAACAATATAAATAATATTCTTCATATTTATCTTCAACATGTGTATTACACAATAGAGTTTTACACAAAAATATAATTAAATCAAACTATTATAATAATCTGTTTTTTTTCATCTTTTAATTTTCTTATATTCACTTCTAATCTATATATTTCTTTTGGAATAGTAATAAAAAATAATCCTAAAAAACCGTCACGAAGTTTCATTGAATATAAATACGGATTATCATTAGATTTTTTACTATTTTCAAAATTATAATCATAATGTTTTATACCACGATAAAACCCCAATCCTGACCAACATGCAATCGCATATTTACTTATATTTATTTTTTTAAGCATTATTTTGTATATAGTAAAACTATATTTTACAATTATAAAGTAGAAATAAATTATTAATTCAAAAAATCATTGTATGATTTAGAACATAAATATTAAGTAGTGTATTATTTATAATGAAGAAAACATTTATTTCAATAAATATGTATTTTCAATAACATATATTCCGGAAAATAGCGAAAAATCTGCGCTAAAGCTCCTATTCATTTCTGTATTTTTAAATTTATATTATTTTTTAATTTTTTTAAGTCTATATTTTTTATATGTTTTTATAGATTTATATCCATTCATCATTAAATAAAATATTATAGCACTAAATATAAAAGAAAATATTAAACATTTAAAATAATTTAGTAATGTAATATTACATTGTTCATTTATATTTAATAATAATAAAATAAATATTGACATTGGTAATGATAAATATATTCCTACAAAAATTATATTTGCTATTTTCATTCTTGTTGATAAACTACTAATTGGAGGACTACCAATGAAAAAAGAAGATGATAACATTAATATCATACAGCACCAAAATCCTGTTATGAACACAATAAGTGATAATATTATTTTTTCAATTATATTTAATTTTTTTTCTTCCATTATATATTTACATCAAGATTAAAATATATAAATATTTATTTTAATTTAACAAAATAATCATAATAAATCATCAGAAAGTTTCATTAAACAATGTTTTAATTCTTTTGAATATAAATACGGATTATTATTAGACAAGAATTATAGTCATAATGTTTTATAACACGATAAAAACCCAATTATGACCAATGTGTAATTATACATTTATGTATATTTATTTTTTTAAGAATTATTTGTATTTTCCTTCGGAAAATAATCTTAAACTTTCACTAAAGCTCCAGTTTACTACATAATTTTGTTATATAAAATTATTCATTTATCTTTATATAATAAAACTATATTTTAGAATTAAAAAATAATATTGTTTTTATAATATTTCATTGTACACTTTTAAGATTGCGATTTTTTTTCGTAACTATTTACTCCTATATATGTACATATATGACGTATAACTAAATCATTTAGAATATAACGAGATATATGTTCATTTTTATTTAGAAAATCATTATTCATTACAACCTTCTTATAAAAAAATTAGTTCTTTGCGTGAACTAAATAATATATCTTTTATTGATGCTTCAAATACAGACTTTTTTTCAATATCAGTATCCTTTGATAATAATCCTAAAAAAGTTGTATCATTAATGTCAGTACCATAGATTACATCTCTATCTTTATCTTCTTTTTTACTAATAATACTATACATTAAAACTGTATTTCCATGAAAATAACATGCATTTACATTAGCATCATTATCAATCAATAATTGTTTATGATGAATTTAACTCTCATTATGATGTTATTAAAAATAATGATATTCAATTATGTGATGATGTATTTTTCTCAGATGGTAAAATTATTAAAAATGGAAAACAAATATTTAGTCCAAGAGAATTAAATGTTAATAATAGTGTAAAAAGTAAATATATTATTGATGATAATGATTTATTGTCTAAAATTAATATAATATAGAAAATTAATTTTATACCGAATTTAATTTTTAATATACTTTTCTAAAATAATTTTAATGAATATATTTATTAAAATTATATTGACATAAAATATTTATATAATATATTTTTATAATTTATTATTTTCTTTTCTTTTCAAATATGCTCTTTTGTTATATTCTTTCTTTTTATCAGGTGAAACTACATATTCATAATTTTCAAAATAATTTGTTTTTTTTATATATTCTTTGTTTTTTTGTAATAGTTCTTCTTTATGATTTTCATAATATTTTTTATATCTTGTTGGTGCAGTATATTTTTTAAGGTGTTCTTTTAATTCAATAATTTCCTTTTCCAATTCATTTATTTTATTTTTTAATAAAATATTTTCATCCATATTTTAGATTATTCTATAAATAATTGATATAATATATTTTTATATCAATTATTTATAGAAAAAATATGAAACATAAAAGTGAAGATCTTAAAATTCAAGCAGTTAAATATTATATGAAAATAAAAAATTATAAAAATGTATGTAATATTTTTGAATGTTCTGAAAGAAGTCTAAAAAGATGGATAAATAGGTATATTGAAACAAAAAATATTAAAAATATAAAAAGATACGGTTCATATAAAGTTAAAAATATTTATATTAATGAAATTAAAAAAATATTAAAAAATAATCCAGATATATTTATAAAAGAAGTCCATAAAAAATTAAAAGATAAATTCAAAAATTATAATATTAGTGAAAAACATTTATATGATGTAATAAGAGATAATAATATAACAAGAAAAAGAAAAACTAATTTTCATTTTCCATTAATAACATATG
>Ga0214919_10001982_pt1 | contig 32813 bp, 29 predicted proteins | sample LL1503_MetaG_FD_177994 | JGI IMG/M metagenome (GOLD analysis project Ga0214919, IMG submission 177994) | Freshwater microbial communities from Lake Lanier, Atlanta, Georgia, United States - LL-1503 | ecosystem: Environmental > Aquatic > Freshwater > Lake | place: USA: Georgia | collected... | reverse complement strand
GTAAAGTTTATGTTGAGATAGTTAAGAATTGTACTAGAGAGCAGCTATTGCAAATAATACAGGGTAAAATACTTGAAGGTTCTACAATTAATACAGATTGATGGAAAACTTATGATGGATTAGTTTTGAAGGGCACTGTCGCAAATCAACTTTTTTGTCGAACTTTTCGCAATTCTAAATTTTTTATAAAACGCGCTTACATCTAATGTTGTTACCAGAGATAACCCAGAAACTTTTCATCGAGACCGATAATTATGACCAATCCAACAACGCACTCACATTTCGGAATTTATGGCTATGTCAAAAAAGATGACTCAATTTTATTAATCAAAAAAGCCCGCGGTCCTTACAAAGGAATGTATGATTTGCCAGGTGGCAGTCCAGAAGAAAATGAAACCAATGAAGAAACTTTTATTCGTGAGCTAAAAGAAGAAACGGGGCTAGATGTTATTTCTCACAGAAAACTAACCGACCAAGTAATTACTAAATTTTTTAGATATTCTGTAGATGGAGAAGATTTTTTACTAAAACACTCAGCTCTATTTTATGCTGTAGAGCACTACCGAGGAAATATCAAAACTGGTTCCGATGGCGAGGATTCTGATGGCGCTAAGTGGGTTAAAATTGCTGACCTGCATAAAATTAAATCTACCCCTTTTGTCGATGTTATGAGCCTGTCGCAAATCCACCCAAAAACCTCATCTAAATTTCTGTAATTTTTCGCATCATTTTCTTGTTATTAAAACTTTCTGAACAATCTAAATAAAAGGCTGCAAAGGATATTGAGTTTTAAAAATAGGCTTAATCTTTTCAATTTAGCCTTTTAAATAATCTTAGTTTTTTAACAAATTTGCTAATAATTTTTTGTAATCTTTTGTAACAAAAATCCCTTTGAAATCTAAGGCTTGAGCGATTAGAATGATGGTTTCAATTTTTTAATTCAAAATTAATTCAATTCAAAAATGATTTCGTCATCTCAAAAAACAACTAATAGTAAAATCAGCTGTAGCGGCGTTGGGCTTCATTCAGGAGTTGATATTTTTTTAACACTCTGCCCTGCCCCTTGTGATTCTGGAATCGTTTTTAAAAGAGTAGATGTTGATGCTGATAAAAGCGAAATTAAAGCTCATTACAAAAATGTTGTAGCCACTAATTTAGGCACCACTATTGCTAATGAATTTGGTGTTAAAGTTTCAACAATTGAACATTTAATGGCCGCAATATGGGGATGTGGAATTGATAATTTAATTGTTGAAGTTAATGGTCCAGAAGTTCCAATAATGGATGGCAGTTCAGAGCCATTTGTTTTTCTGATAGAATGTGCAGGAATTAACACTCAAGATAAGCCACGCAAGGTTATTGAAGTTATGAAAAATGTTAAAATAGAAGAGCAAAATGGTAAGATGGTTGAAGTTTCTCCATCTAAAGAATTTGCCATTGATTTGCATATTGATTTTGATCACAAGCAAGTTCAGCAACAAACATTTGATTACACTTCAACTTTTGCTTCTTTTAAAAACGATCTTTGTCGCGCCAGAACTTTTGGTTTTAAACATGAAATTGACCAATTGCACAAAATGGGCTTAGCCAAAGGTGGATCGCTTGATAATGCTATTTTGGTTGATGAAAATGGCATCGTAAACAAAGAGGGATTGCGCTACAATAATGAATTTGTAAGGCACAAAACCTTGGATTTTATCGGAGATATTTATCTTGCTGGATATTTTATAATTGGACATTTTAAAGCATCAAAACCGGGGCATGGCATCAATAATAAAATGCTTCACGCTTTGCTTGCTGATGAAACAGCTTGGAGACTTATTTAGTCAGATTTTAATAAGAAGTGCTGGTATATACATAGCTCTTATCAACGAATCCAATAAAACTTTCCCGTACAACACAAGTGACCGCAACCTCTACTGGTATCTGTCTAATTGCTAGAGATCTGCCATCTTTTAACTTAAGTACAGTATAATTTTCTGAAGTTTTCAGTCTCTTTTTTTCAACATAAGATTCTTGAATAGCCAATTTCAGATCTTTCTCTCTAACAAATTTTACTAAGATTCTAAGATTGTTCGGACAAATAAGTTCACTATTCACATTTGGTGGATTGCCTTTGCAAGAAGCGGTTGCCATTAAGAGCGTGAGTAGGGCTATTTTAATGATGTTATTGAGGTTTAACTTGTCCAATGTTGCTAAAAATTGATTTAAAAAACCCTATTTTATGACCAGCAACTTCTGTATAATTAGAGATAAATTTTAATTTCTCATTTTCACTTGCTAAGTCAAGTTTTTGTAAACTTTTTATGGCGTTTGAATCATCAAATTTTATAAGAAAGATTGTTCTAGAAGTAATTTTTGGAATAAAAAATAAAAAACTTTTTACATTTTCTGAATAATAAATCCAATTTTCCTGACCATCTAATTCTGAAATAATTGTTGGAGAACCCATGATTCTCATAACAGATTCTTTGCTTGTAACATCTTCTTGCAATAGATGATGATCAGTTAAATCAAAGGCATAGCCTCTTTTTTCATAATTTGAAATACAAGAAGAGAGACAAGTGAGCATTAAAGTGAGGTGAATAAATTTTTTCATTTTTAGTGATTTTTTGCCTAATAAAATTTCACATTGATTTTATGGAAACTAGTTTCTATATTCAAGCTCGCTTTTTGAAGATCGCTTCTTAAAAAATCAAATCACAGGTATAATACATCCTAAGTTTTTCTTAATATATTTGTTTTATGCACGCCTCGGAGTGCGTTCTGTCCATAGATACCAATCTAACAGAGATCTCCTATTATGTCGAAAATAAACTAAATTTAAATATCGACACTTTACAAACTAACTAATTATAAAGTTTCCATGGCAGTTCCTAAAAGAAAGAAATCTAAATCAAGACGCAATATGAGAAGAGGCAGCAATGGCTCTTACGCTTTAGAATTTGCCAATGTTCTTGTAGATAAAGATACTGGTGCTTTCAAGCTTCCTCACCATATTTCTGTTGACGGTTATTATAATGGTAGAAAAGTTTTGAACGAAAAAGTTAAAGCAGCTCCTCAAGAAGAATAAATAAAACTTCCTAAGTGTCTAAAAAATACACAATAGCATTAGATTGCATGGGAGGCGATAATGCTCCCAAAATAGTCATAGAAGGTGCTGAAATCATTGCCTCTTCTTGTAAGGACATTCACTTTTTGCTTTTTGGTGATTCTAAAAAAATTGACCCAATTTTGCAAAATTGTCCTAATCTTAAAGGCAGATTTGTTCTTTCTCATACTGATGAATCTATTTCAGCAGATGAAAAGCCTTCTATAGCCCTTCGCAAAGGTACTAATTCAAGCATGCGCCTTGCTATAAATGCAGTAAAAGATGGCGCAGCTGATGTTATAGTATCTGCAGGAAATACTGGCGCTTTAATGGCAATTGCAAAAATAGTTTTGCGCCCTCTTCCTTCAATTGATAGACCAGCAATTGTTACCTCAATTCCTAATCAAAAAAAGAAAGCTACAGTATTGCTTGATATGGGTGCAAATGTTGAATGTAGCGCTGATGTTTTATATCAATTTGCTGTGATGGGACACGCTTTTGCAAAAGTTGTTTTAAAAATTGAAAAACCATCAATTGGAATTTTAAATGTTGGATCGGAAGATTTAAAAGGCAGCGATGCCGTTAGAAGTGCTTCTCTTTTGCTTAGGGAAAGTGATTTAAAAGAATGCTTTTATGGTTATGTTGAAGGTGATGATATTACCAAAGGTACAGTTGATGTAGTTGTAACAGATGGTTTTTCTGGCAATATTACTCTAAAAGCGATTGAAGGCACTTCAAAATTAATTTCTAGCCTTATAAAAGAAGGTTTTATGAACTCTATTTCGTCTAAACTTGGCTATCTTTTAGCTGGCCCATCAATTCAAAGAGCCACTAAAATTATGGATCCTAGAATGCATAATGGAGCAATGTTAGTTGGTCTAAATGGAGTTGTAGTTAAAAGTCACGGCAGCACTGATGCTATAGGCTTTTCTAATGCCATTAAAGTTGCAATCTCTTTGGTTGAAAATAAAATTAATGAACAAATTACGGAAGAATTAAAATTTCCAATACCACAACATACAGATAATCTAGAAGAAGAGGCAATCTAAGATGAAAGTAAAAAGTAAAATTATCTCTACCGGATCATATTTACCTAAAAAGTTTCTTACTAATTATGATTTAGAAAAAACAGTTGACACTACAGATAGCTGGATATTTGAAAGAACTGGTATCAAAAAAAGGCACCTTGCTGCAGAAAATGAATTAACTTCTGACATTGCTTTTGAAGCAGCTAAAAGAGCTTTAGAAAACTCTGGTTTAAAAGCTGAAGAAATTGACATGATAATTCTTGCCACCACAACTCCTGATCTTACATTCCCAGCAACCGCAACAAAAGTTCAAGCCAAATTAAATGCCAATTCTGCTTTTGCTTTCGACATTCAAGCAGTATGTTCAGGCTTCGTATTTGCAATGGCTACGGCTGATAATTTTATAAAATCAGGACAAGTTAAAAATGCTCTAGTAATTGGCGCGGATGTTCTGTCGCGTATTGTTGATTGGAAAGATCGCAATACTTGTGTACTTTTTGGTGATGGTGCTGGCGCTGTAGTTTTACAAGCTACTACCGAAGAAAGTAGCGGCATTATATCTTCTGATCTACATTCTGACGGATCTCTAAATGATATCCTAAAAACCAGTGGCGGACCCTCATCAAATCAAAAATCTGGCTTTATTGAAATGGCTGGCAAAGAAGTCTTCAAACATGCAGTTGATAAAATGTCTAAATCAGTAATTGCCGCCCTTAAAAAAGCTAATCTTAAAGTTAGTGATATTGATTTATTAGTTCCTCACCAAGCAAATGCCCGCATATTATCCGCAGTTGCCAATCGCTTAGAATTATCAGAAGAAAAAATAATTCTAACCGTAGAAAACCACGCCAACACCTCAGCAGCTTCAATTCCACTAGCTTTGGATTATGCAGTTAAAAATAACAGAGTTAAAAAAGGTGATTTAGTTGTCTTAGAAGCTCTAGGCGGAGGCCTTACTTGGGGATCTGTTGTTTTAAAATGGTAATCTGATCTCTTTTTTATTTTATCTCCAAAAAATTCATAAATTACCTACATGACAGAGTGCTTTCCTCATTAAAATCGAAAAAATATTTTTATTTTCTAAGCTGCCTGTGCGGCAGCGCGCGCAAAGAAAGCGAAGGAGCTTGAGGCTAAGCTTTTCTAAGCTGCCTGTGCGGCAGCGCGCAAGCTTGTTTGATTGCGCTAATGATACTATCTTTTCTAAGCTTCCTGTGCGGCAGCGCGCGTCCCGAAACGTCCAATATCTTGCTCTGTTTCTTTCTAAGCTGCCTGTGCGGCAGCGCGCAGAACTGCATCAAAACAAAAAGAGTTTGTGAATTTCTAAGCTGCCTGTGCGGCAGCGCGCAAGACGCGGCGAAACAAATAAATTTGAACATTATTTCTAAGCTGCCTGTGCGGCAGCGCGCTCATCATTGTTGGGTTGTCTTGCAGCTTGGCATTTCTAAGCTGCCTGTGCGGCAGCGCGCCAACTGAGATCCTTTATGGTGGTGCTGCTGGTTTTCTAAGCTGCCTGTGCGGCAGCGCGCATGGCGAAGATGGCACATTTACACCACTTAAATTTCTAAGCTGCCTGTGCGGCAGCGCGCCAGGAACTATAACAATTCCAAAAAAAATTGCTTTTCTAAGCTGCCTGTGCGGCAGCGCGCATATTTCTCAACATCCTTTTCGTGTTGACAGTTTTCTAAGCTGCCTGTGCGGCAGCGCGCAAATCCAATGCGCTGTATAAGCGTAGAAGACTTTTCTAAGCTGCCTGTGCGGCAGCGCGCCCAATCATGCAGTACGATCCGAGCAAGCCCGATTTCTAAGCTGCCTGTGCGGCAGCGCGCTAAATATTAATTTTTGGTCTAAAGAAAATTTATTTCTAAGCTGCCTGTGCGGCAGCGCGCATTCTTATTTATTTAATATCACATTCACGCTCTTTCTAAGCTGCCTGTGCGGCAGCGCGCTGGAGTTAAAAGTCTATAAAGCTAGTCACATAAAGACTTGCTGAGGAATTTTATTTAATTAACCATTTTTTAAACCTTATTTTTGAATAGTTGATTTCATTGGGTTCTTGGGTGGTGAATAAAATTTGGGTTAAAATTCTGGAATGGTGGATGACGAACTTAATCCATAGGTACTGTAAATTTTTTTATTTGAGGGTTCTGTGGTTGAGGTTTTTTTAATCCATAAACAAAATTCGTTTTTACTGCTTAAGCTTTTTAAATTGATGTAAGGCATTGTTATGGTTTTATGATTCATAGAGCTGTAATGCTCTAAAGCTGAATCATAATCAACTTTATGTCTAATGGCGCGGCGTCTGGCTAGGCGTTCTTTGTTAACTTTTGGTTGATAGCGGCTATAAGTTGAATAGCTGTTAATTTTCTGCGGAACTTCGCAAATGTTGGAAATGTGGACATAATCGCTCAAGCGAGACAAATGTTTTTTAGTGTCAAATCTTAAAAGATCGGACTCGCTTTGAGCAAAAAGTCTTAATTTTGAACCAAGAATTCCAAACTTTTTATCCATAAAATATTCAGGAAAAGAAATTCCGATTGGGGATTTTTCTTGTTCATCTTGAATTGAAACAAAGCCAAGGTGAATTTGAGTGAAGAGTTTTGACCAGAGATCAGAAAAATTAATTTCTTCATTTTGGGATAAAGTAATTTCGATGTATTGTTTCATGCTCTTTTCTCCTTATATTCTGATATCTTCGACATAGGCTAAACCTTTCTTGCCTAAGTAAAAACTTGAGACACCAGCGGCTTCTATCATATTTTTAAGTTCTGAAGATTTTTCTTTTGAGATATTAAGAGATATCTCAAGTGTGCCATTGGCTTTAGTCAAAACCGAAGTAACTTCGCCCTCACCTTTACGTTTTTCTTTTAGCAAATATGGATTTCCCCATATGAGTTTTTTGCTGCCGGTTGTAAAGCGATCCATAAAATCTTTTATGGTAAAAAATCCGCTTTTTGCTATTCCACTAATCATTCCATTTCTGGTTAAAGCATTTGATAGATCAAAATTTTTACTTAATCTCGAAACCTGCAAATATAGTGCAGAACAATAAAGTGCGACTGGTCTTATCGCCCCCTTATCATTTATATATTTTATATCTGGATATCTATTTTGCAGCTCTGACAGTCCTTGCTGAATTTTTTCAGTTATTTCAATATTTTTTAATTCTCCCAATTTTTTAAATTGACTAACAACGCTTAAAGGATCAAATTTTATTTTGCTTTCTACCTTAAAGTTAGGTTCATTTATAAAATTACAAAGAGCATCTAAATCTAAAGTTAATACTCCCCAAAGCTGATCAGAATAATCTGAGATAAAAATTGGATCATCGCCTTTGATTGCACCTGTAAAAGAATCCTGATCTGTACTACCAGTAATATTGCGTATATAAACCATTTCTGTGCTGATTGGTTTTGATTGATCATGAGTATTTTGAAAATTTATCTGACCATCTTTTTCCATATCAGAAAAGAAATATTTAGAGCACTGTCTTGCTTGATATAGCTTACGCTGATCGCCAATGAGTCTATTTAAAACTCCCATTACAGTGTCGTGACTAACTTCCCTTTTTATAAAATTAGAAAAATTTTCCTCTTTGTCCTTAGTCTTAAGGACCTTCATTGAACCAACAAAACTTCTTCCTTTTTTAGGAATTGGCTCGTTATTTGATCCACCCAAAAATGAGTTTTGCCAAGAAGCTTCGTATTTGATGGTAATTTGCATAACTACCTCGCTATTTAGATTCAAAATAAGAAGCATAGGAAGTCTGCGGAGTTTCTGATATTTCGCTTTCAGAACGCTTAACGCGCATCATTTTATGACTGTCATTATAATCGACCAAAACGCTATCAACATACATATAACCTTTGGCTTGGCGTATATTTAGTTCACTAATCATGCGAATTACTTCTTGAACCAAAATATCAATAGCTTCGTTATCTAGCAAAATACCGTTTTCTCCTTCTTCAAATATTGTACCTCTGCGAACATAATTTTTATGAAAGATAGCTTTTGGATTGCGTGAAGGATTAAGGCTGTTAATAAAATTCTGAACAGATTCAGCAATTTTTTCTCCCTCACCTTCTTTGATTGTCATTGCTGCGCGATCAAATTTTTTATCAAGAGAAATAAATTGCAGTTGTTCAACGCTAATTGAACCGTAAGATAAATATTTAGTTTCTCCAAAAGTAGTTTTTGAGAAAAAAGAATTACTAGCAACATCGCCTTTTTCATTTTCTCCTTTTTCTTTTGAGCCAGAGCGTCCCATTTGTTCAAAATTTCCATTTCCCAATTGATCAATGAAATCTTCAAGCAATAAAGGACTTGTGCGTTTGCATTGACTAGATGGCACAACATATCCCCTGATCAAGCCAGTAATAGAGGTTAGAACATTTTGTAAATTTTTATCTTTAGCATAGTGAAGATCGAAAGATTGATCTCTGAACAAATGATGACGAACGCAGTTCTGACTGATATACATCGGAGTTTCTTTAAAATTTATATCTTGCGGTTCTTTTAAATATTTATGACCCGTTGAGTCCTTTACCTCTCCGGTATAATTGGAATAACCTCTTAACTTAGGCATGGTATGATTATCTTTTCCAAGTTCACTATCTCCTGTTTTCAATTTTGTTGGCCCATTCCAATTCACAACACCATGACCTACAGCAATTATTTTAAAATCCACACTCTTAATCCCAGTTACTTTTTGCATAAATTTATTCCTCGTTTGAAATTAATTGTTTGATTGAAATTGCGCCAATTGGTTGTTTATCACACACGGCATAGTAAATGGCGTAACTATGTCGCGCACTTTCTCCACTAACCCAGTCTAAATCATTAGGTGTATAACTCAGGTAAATAGGGAATTCTGGATCTCTTGCTTCGTTAAATAAAATAAAATCTTTGTAAGCTTTTTTCTTTCCTTTTTCTTTAAAGATGTTGTGATGTTTTTTTTGCATATGTGCCAGTAAATTTTTTTCGCTGTCTCCATAGCCTTCAATTTCATCCTTTGAGGCAGTTAAGTTGTCAAAGATGTCTCGCTCGTTAATTGGTATTTCGTAAGCGTATTTGTTAGGGAATTTTATCTTATTTATATCATTAACATCACAAATTGCCATTTGTACAAAGCGATTTTCTCCACGCAATGAATTTCTGCTAATTTTTGCTCGACCTTTAACAACTGTCTTTTTTTGTGGAATAGTAATTGGATCAATCACTTTAAGATTAATTAATTTTACGCTGGCTTTGAGTGCACTAAGCAAATCTGATTCAATAAATATTTTAGCACTCTCGGATTGATAAAATTTTTCGTATAATTTGTATATTTGAGATAATGTAAGAGATTCGTCGCCCAACTCTGCTTGCAAAAATTTATACCATTCTTTGGTGGAGCCAAATTCAAAATTTTTAGCCAAAAATCTTGCGGAAGATCCAGTGCCTTTGCCTTGATTAATAGGCTCTGGCACTGCTATGTAATAAATATTATTTTGATTTTTTCCAAAGCGATCAAGTCTACCTAAGCGCTGCAGTGAGTTTTCGGCAGTGGTAATTTCAGAGGTCATGTGGTCACAAGTTATGTTCAGAGAGGCCTGAACAATTGGACCGCTACGCAATGTATCAAAATGTTTCGTACCATCTTTTTTGAAGCATTCAAAAACTTCGTTAAACAATTTTTTCTTGTCAGTTTTTTTGAATTTTGAGTGTAACAAAATCGAACTCTCTTCGCGCTGATTTTGAATAAAACTTTTCTGAGCAGTTAATGCGGTATTGCTGATTACAAATGAATTCAAATTCTGCTTTTGATAAAGAGGATTGCTGCCATCTTGCTTAGTTTCGTCAAAAATTTTGAACTCAATTTTATACTTACTTTTGTTAAAAGATGGCATGACAACTACATCTTCAGTCCTGATTCCCAATATTTGTTTTAGATAAAAATAATGTGGAGTAGCGGAGACTAATACAATGTTAGCAGAGGCACCTTGTTGTTTTTTGCATTCAACCAACTCAGCAAATAATAGGTTGAAAGCAGGCATATTGATGTATTCATGAAATTCATCAAACACCACATGAGCATTTAAATAGTTGAGCAGAGTGTCAACTTTTGTGTGAGTGATGATGGAATTTAGAATTTGATCTATGGTTGTAATCACAATATTTCCTGAGAAATATTCCTTTTCAGGAGTTTGGTTATCCCACTTGTTGGTAAATTTAAATTCACCAGTATTGATCTCTATTCTTGCGTTTGGCAAATATTGATCAGATGTTAAGTCTAAAAATAAACCTTGGCAAATTTGCACTCTTGGGCATATCCAAATTATTTGTTGAGCCTGTTTTAACTTAGCCCATTCTAATGCAATTTTTGTTTTTCCGCATCCAGCAGGACCAGAAAGAATTGCAATATCTTGCGAATTAACAAGTTGATTAGCAATTTCACTTTGTTTTTCATTGCGCTCTTTATCAATAAATGATTTGAGAGATGATTCAATGTTAGAACAAAGTGTTGATTCTAGAATCAGATAATTTTCCACCAAAGAATCTAAACTATTATTTTGAATTTTGTTTTGTAATTCAGATGCTGAAAGAGCAGATATTAAACGGTCCGCAGATATAACGCATGACCTGATAATGTTGTGATTTGAATTGATGGAAATTTTGGCGCGATACTTTTCAAAGTTCTCAACTGGCTCATAAATTTTATAACTTGGTAATGGCAATAATTTACCCTTACTTTCATATTCTAAAGCCTCTATCATTGTTAGATCTATTTCTTTTAGAAAAACTTTATTGAGAAATGACTCAGAAGTTTGTTGGTATTTAGTGTCAATATGACATACGCTTTTTAACAGATTTATTGATCTACCTAACAAATCTTCAAATGGACTTGGAAGATTGCTGATCAACTTCGCGTGAATTTCGCTATATTTTTCGAACCCGGCTCCTTTACTTTCTTTGCGAAATGGTTTTGCATGATGCCAGTATATAGCATGCTTAATTGATTCTTTATTCGCTTGGTTAACTTCGCTCAAAGTGTTGTTATCAAGTAAGTGATAAAGTAATGCTGATATTTCATTGTGCCTTGGATGTTTTTCAAAGCTGAATTTTACATTATCAATGTGTTGCCCATCTTCGGCTATATCGTCCTTTTTCTTTGGATCTATTACCCAGCTTTGAAAATGCGGATCAATTTTCCCCAAATCATGTAAACATCCAGAAACAAATGCTGCTTTAGCATGATAAATTTTTTCTGGCAAAAGCTTTTGATATAGTTTTTCTGCTACATAGCCTACGGCAAAAAGATGCTCAGCCAGAGGTTGTAATTTGGTATTGGCGTAAAGCATACCAGCTTTTGGTTTGTCGCTTGAAATATCCATGATAAGTTCCTTTAAAGTTGTATTAACTGGCACCATCCCCTCAGAATTAAATTGATCCCTATTCCCCACAATCCAAACCAATTCACTTCTATTTCTGGATCTAATCCAATGACAGGAAACAGCGGTGTTTTTTGTGGCGGTTTTTCTTAGTAGAGTTTTGACGGCGATTAAGCCGTCTTCGGTAATTACCGTTTGCCAAGTGCGTTCACCGATGCGGTTGGCAAAGGCGTCAAGAACGCGTCTGGTGCGGTTTAAAGCTTTTTTCTCGCATTGACTAACAAATGTTACCATCATAGCTGGCTCCTTGCATGGCTTGTTGCTTGACTTGATCAAACATGAAGTCAAGAGCTTTATGTTCGGTAAATTTTTGTAAGCATTGTTGGCGAAATTCTTGTTCGCTCATTTTTTCTTTGGCGCCGATAAAGGCCCATGGCAGAATAATTGCGTCTTTGATTAAGTCTGCCACATCAAACACTAAGGCTCCGCGACGGGTTTTTCCGTGCATAACGGCAAAGCTGTGTGGAATTCCAAGAACCCAAAGTGTTGTGGCTGCTAAGCCATAAGCTAAATAATTTCCGTGATTCAAAAAGCTGTTTGCTAAATCAGAAGCTTCGCGTTCACGAACAAAATCTCTTAACTGAGTGGTTTTAGAGGCGTAGTGATAAAGTTGTTTTGTTAGCAAAGCTTCTCTTTGTAAAAGATCTCCAGCTTTTCTGGCGAATTGAATTTGCTCAAAATGACTTTGTAAAGCAAAGCTCACTTTTTGATCATCAATAAAAAAGTTCTCAGCTTTTAGATCACGATCTTTCTCCCAAACGGTTTTTAAATAATTGATTCGCGCTTGTTGAAATGATTTTGCCACTTGAAGCCTCTTAGATTCATCAAACCAAAAACTCATCCAACCTTGCATATATTCAGTTGGGCGATATTCACTTTGTGGCGAAAGCCATTCAACTTCATTGCCAGAAATTAGCGGAGTTCCGCCATTACCGCTGAAACCGATTAACACGGAAGCAGAAGCTAACATTCTAACTGCGGATTGCGTGATTGAAGTGCCAATTCCTAAAAGAATTACAGTTGTATTGGCTATTGGAATATTCCAGTAATTATTACTATCTTTCTCTTCAGTTAAATAAACAACTCTGCCATCTTTTACCATCACTCGACATTTTTCCAAATAGAAAATATTAGCGCGTTTTGAGTGTAAGATTGTTTTATATTCAGAAGAGATGATATTTTTCATTCTAATAACTAAAGTTTGTTACTTTTAAAAAATTATCACTAAAAAACAGGATTCCCGCCTGCGCAGGAAAGACAAAAGATGTGATTAATTTTTTTCTCGCTTCACAATTTCTTCAATAATTTCACTCAGTTTTTTTCCAACCATATCAGAAGAGTAAGTAGAAAAGAATTTTTTACTGGCTTTTGTGGCAAGTTGTTTAGCGAATTCTTCATCTTTTACTAATCTTTCAATTGCATTAGCAAGAAGTTCTGGCATTTTTTCCGCGTCATCTTTTGACACTTTTAAACCATCAACGCCATCTTCAATAATTTCATCTGGACCCCAGCTATTGCTGGTTACAATTGGTGTGTTGTAAAGCATGGATTCAAGTAGAACTATACCAAAAGTTTCGCCCCAAGATGGTAAAGCAAAAATATCGATGGAATCAAAAAAGTTATTTTTATTCGAAGTCCAGCCAAGAATTTTAAATTTATCTTCAATTTGTAAGGTTTTTGCTAAGTTGTTTAAAGTAACCTCTTCCGTTCCTATTCCGCCAATTACATATTCGCAATCAATGCCTCGATCGCTCAGAATTGCGATGGCTTTAAGCATTTTGTCAAAATATTTTTCTGGATAAATGCGTCCCAGAGAGCCAATTTTAACTGGTTTACGAAACTTTGGCTTTATTGGCGCCACAAAATTTTCTGGAACTTCCATCATATTTGGAATTACCAAAGCGGTTGTAGGATCTTTGCCAGCCTTCACCAATTCTTTACTGAAATAAGAATTTACAGTTAAAACATAATCAGATTTTAGAAATTTTTTTGGATTTATTCCGTGGTCAATTGCAATGATTGGAGCTTTGATAAAGAAGATGTGGCGGGCAGCGCGAGCAAAAAACATGGCTCTACCAGAATGACAAATAATTGCATCTGGTTTGAATCTAAAAAATAGAAAAGATAGGCGTAAAATAGATAAAATATCGCCTTGTCCAAAGGCTGGAAGTTCTAAAAATTCTGATCCAGTCTTTTTAACATCTTCTTTAAAAACCATGCCAGTTTTAGTAACCGAAACAACCTGGTGACCGTTTAAAATCAAGTGTTTGGCGTAATCAATAAAACATCTTTCAACACCTAAAATATGATTATCACTTTTAGATTTTTTGTGATTAAAAAGAATATTTATAATTTTCATTGAGCTTTAAACTGATTAGGAATGTTTTTGCGATATTTATCTATTCTGTTTTTAACTTCTTCAAAACCTTTTAAAGATTTGCCAGTAAGCCTTAAACCCGAAGTTGCTTTAACTTTTGATGGATTTACTGCCTGACCTTTAAACATTAATTCAAAATGAAGATGAGGGCCAGTTGAGCGACCAGTGCTTCCAACATAAGCCACCACATCACCCTGCTTTACTTTAGAGCCGACTTTTAACTTTTTTACAAATCTACTGGCATGGCCATAAGCGGTGGAATATTCGGGAGTATGTTTGATTTGGACAAAATTTCCATATCCACCTTTTGGTGAATAATAAGTTATTGTACCACTTCCAGCTGCTAAAATTGGAGTTCCAGAGGCTGCGGCAAAGTCAATTCCTTTATGCATTTTTGAATAGCCCAAAACTGGATGTCTTCTCATGCCAAAAGATGATGAAACGCGTGCGCCGTTGATTGGGGTTCTAAGTAAAGATTTACGAGTACTGTTACCTTTAGAATCGAAATATTCTTTTCTGCCATCAACCATGTGCAAATAAATGTCGATGGGTCTTTTTTGTAAAACAAGAGAAGAGAATAATATATCTCCATCTCTAACCTTCTTGCCGCCTTCTGTGTAAAAGCTTTCAACTAATATTTCGAATTTATCACCATCTTTAACATCGCGTTGAAAGTCAACATCATAGCTATAAAGATTAATCATATTCATCATCGCAGTAGGAGAGATTCCAGAGCGAACACCATCAACATATAAGCCATTATTTAGAGTGCCATAATATCGAGAGATTGATTTCGTTACTTTAAGAACTGTTTCTTTGGCTTTATACGCACCATTACTATCGCGTGATATTGTGATTTGTTTTTCAACTGATGGAAAAATAGAAAGGCTGTTAATAATTACTTCCCTATCGATATTATCGTCAGATCCTTCATTTTTAAGGCTGTAGCCAACTTTTATTTTGTGATTTATGGTTATTATATCTTTATTAGAGATTAATTTTGGATTATAAACCTTGGTCATCTCGTTTAAAATGGCGATTACATCGCTTTCAACAACCCCTAAATCTAATAGAATCCTTAACAGAGTATCGCCAGATTTTACCTGATAATCGATAACCTGCTCTTCATCCATATCAAAACCAGATTCTGAGATATTAATTTTGATTGGTGTAAGTTTATTCTTCATTTCTAAAGATTCTCTGTAGCTAGAAGCAATTTTATAAGCAACAGTAAGGCTATTAATAAGAATAAAGGTAACTACAATAGAAATAGCAACGGGCTTGAACAATCTATGTTCTAGGATGTGGTTAAGCAATGCTAGAGTTTTTACATTGTCTATCTTTTTAAATTTGTCTTTCAAAAGAGTTTTTTAGTTAAATTTCTAAGGCACCTTCGCAGCTATGATAAATAAGGCTATTTAGCTAACTAGTAATAAATAGGATGAAGCTGATGTTAACCCTATCTTTTTTAAATTAGAATATTTTTTTAAATTTTTCTTGCTACTGTTTAAAAAATTTGCTAGGGTACGCCTCCCGCTTATTTTTTTGATTTAAAGCCGTAATAAATTATAATATTGGATTAACCTCCATATTCTTTTCAGCAAAGCTGAATTATAGGCTATCAACAATCAAAAAAGTGAGTTAAAAAGCATTTAATCAAAATTGATAATTTATGTCTATAAAAAAATTTAAGAATAAAATTAAGGCAAAATCTAAGACTGGTAAAGTTGAAGTCAAAAAATTGATAAAAAAATCAGCCCCTAAAAAAGCATCTAAAACTTTACTTAAAACAAAAGCTAAGACCAAGCCAGCTGCAAAGATAATGAAAAAAAGTGCAACTAAGGCTGCAAACCAGGTTGTGAAGAAGGCTGTAGTAAAATCTAAGAAAACAGAAAAAAAAGTTGTAACTAAGGTTGAAAAGATTGTTAAAAAATCTCCTAAAAAGCTTACTAAAAAAGCGGCTTTAAAAAGCCTTAAGGTAAAAGAGTCTAGTGCCAAAACATCAGCAAAAATTATTGCCAAAGGCAAGAAAGAAAAAGCTAATGATAAAAAATCTTCTGATAAAGTTGATGCTAAGAAAAATGAAGTTATTGAGAAAAAAACTGATTCTCAGAAAAATGTTATTTTTACAAAAAAACTTTTAGAGTCTCGTACTAAAATAGTTTTTAGAACTGGAGATTGCGCGGTTTATCCGTCTCATGGTGTAGGAAAAATTGTTGATATAGAAAAAACTTCTATTCTTGGTCAGGATTTTAATTGTTATTTGATGTATTTTGAAAAAGAAAAATTAACCATTAAAATTCCAACTAATAGTGCTGAAAAAATTGGCTTAAGACATTTAGCTTCAAAGGCTGAAATGGATGAAGTGTTTTCAACATTAAGAAGTGGTATTAAAAAATTAAAAGGTATGTGGAGCAGACGCGCTCAAGAATATGAAACAAAAATTAATTCTGGCGACATTATGCTTTTAGCTGAAGTATTAAGAGATTTAACTCGCGATATTGAAGATGGCGAAAGATCCTACAGTGAAAGAATAATTTATGAAACAGCGGTTCACAGATTGGCTGCAGAATATTCTGTGGTTTATGGATGTGATTTTGAAGAAGCTAAAGATAAAGTTATTTCAACAGCAAAAGATAAATTAGGAATAGAAGGTAAAATCACACAGAAAGACGAGTTTGATGAATTTGACTATGATGAGGAAGATTCTGAAAAAGAAGAGGAAGAGGAAGAAGAGGAAGAGGACGATGATGATATGTATGACGATGATGAAGATGAGAAGCCTAAAAAGAAAAGAGCAAAAGGTTAGAATTATAATATTAGAGGTGACTTTTTTACAAAGTCACCTTTTTTATTGTCCAAAATATCAAAAGTTTAATATATTTATTAGAAATGCAGGCAGTTCTTGAATTAGAAAATATCAAAAAAAGTTTTTCTCAAGCCAATCAAAAAATTGAAGTTTTAAAAGGCGCGAATCTTAAAATAAAAAAAGGTCAAATGGCGTCTTTAATTGGCCCTTCTGGATCTGGAAAGACTACTATTTTACAGATTGCTGGATTGTTAGATACTCCAAATTCTGGAAAAATTTTGATTAATGGAATTGATGCTTCAAAAGCTGATGATGAAGTAAGAACTAAAATCAGAAAAAATCACATAGGTTTCGTTTATCAATCTCACCACTTATTACCAGAATTTTCAGCTTTGGAAAATGCTGCTTTGCCGCTTTTGATACAAGGTAAGAATAAAGATGAAGCTTTTGCGGCGGCAAAAAAAATTTTAGAAGAAGTTGGGTTGGAAGATAGATTTGATCATAAGCCATCACAATTATCTGGTGGACAGCAACAAAGAGTTGCAATTGCCAGAGCTTTAATTTCTAGACCATCTTTAATTCTAGCTGATGAGCCTACGGGTAATTTGGATGCAGAAATAGCGACAAAAATTTTTGGAATTTTACAAGAATTAGTAAAGAGTTATGAAATTGGATGTTTGGTGGTGACTCACAATTTAGATTTGGCGCAAAAATCTGATAAAATTTTTACCATAAAAAATGGAGTTATATCTTTTAATCAAAGATAAAAGAATACCTTTGCAAGCAATTTAATCATCACAAATCTTCTATCGGGCGCGGCGCTGCCGGCAACTTATCATCTCCATTCTCAAGGCTAATTCCCCATTTTTGACCTAAATAATTTTCAACAGCAACCCTTTCCGATTTAGTTAAAGCGCGATCATATACTATAATTTCTCCTATATGACCTCTGAAGAATCCACTAGGTCCAGAATTATCTTGAGCAGCACCTATATTCATGTTATAAGAACTTTCAGTTGGTAATTGATTTGTTATGGATGAGTCGCTAGCTAACATTATTTTATTAATTCTTATTTCGCTATAATTTGATGAGTCATGAAGGAATGATAAGACTTTTGGTTTGTTGTAAAAGCTATCAGCAATATTTTCTGAAATTCTATAATATGGACCACCACCAGAGCCTCCAAAATCAAAATATATAGTTCCACCTAGAGCTGCGTGGATTAGAAGTCTGGTTTCAAACGAATCATTTCCCCAAAAAAATGATGTAGGTACAGAATATGCATCGTTAAAAAATGCTTGAACTATAAAAATGGTAACTTGATTTGAGCGAAAAAGTTGAGATCCTAAAAGATTAGTTTTGGATAAAACATCGTTAACGCCATCAAAATAAACCGCTGGAAGACCGTTTATGGCATTTTCTATATAAATTGGCTTACTCGCTTCAGTTAATTGAGAAACGCTATTTCTATTTTTTGTTCTTTGGTCGTTGATATCGTACCAATTAGAAATAGTAGCTTTATTGGAAGCTTCGGAAGTTATGAAACTTCTTTCAGAGGTTGCTTCTAGCCATAAGGATAGATCTTTTATTCCTAAAACTGGAGAACTCTGTGTTAGAGTTCTTGCAGAGCTTAGTTTGAAATTACGAATCATAGAAAGGCTTTGAAAAACCCCAGAAATTATTATCCCAATAACTAGAATCACAATTGAAATTTCAACTAGTGAGAAAGCTTTTTTAATGTATTTTTTCGAATAGACATAGACATTGAATAAACAATTTAAACTAATAATAGGCTTAGTTTTTGACCACCAAGTTTTTGACAAAGGTGGTCAAATGGATCTTTTTAACTAAATTAAAATTACCTTCCAGATTTGGCTGCAGTATAAGGAATATTAACCATATATTCAGATTGCTTAAAATCTAAATATTTTCCAGACCAGTAGAATGAATAAAGTGGCACTACAAGCATTGATCCTAATGCATCAGCAAGTTTTATCATTAAATGACATAGCGCATGAAACTGCAAATGGAATTAACGATAAAATAATAAATTTTTTAAGTGATTCCATATTTGTAATTTTTTTAATTAAATATTGTATACTTTGCCGCTTTCAATGTGGAGCGATAGAATAAAATATTCGCTCCATTTTTTTAGTAATCTAAACAATTAACGGCTTGAATTCGCAGTTTGTGGAATTGTTATCGAATATTGTTTTTGTTTAAAGTCGCCACATTTAGCTGCATTGTAAGCGTTGAAAGAGAACACAAGGGTCATCATATCTAAGAAACATCTATTGCCATCTCCTGTTCTAGTTCCGTTGACATCGGTTCTGACGGTTCCCCACCAAATTTCAGTTTTAAAGTTTGTTGATCCATATCCCTCTTTAACCAAATTTACAGTGTAAGCTTTTGGTTCAATTTTAAGTAATGCTGGAGTTTTTCCGTAGTTTTTACCTTCGATAATAATGTCCGCTCCAGATGGGTTGCTATTTATTCCTATTTCAACGGTTCTCTCATTAAGAAAAGCGCATGAAGCTGCAAAGGGGATCAATGCTAAAATGATAAATTTTTTAAGTGATTTCATATTTGTAATTTTTTTGAATTAAATATTGTGTACTGTGCTGTTTTAAATAAGGAAGCTGAAAACAGATAACTATAACAAAATTAAAGTTACAATCAAATTATTTTTTGTGATTATGTTTTTATATGTAAAAAAACTCGATGTCACACTAAGCTTATCGAATTAAAGGCAGTTTTATGTTTATTATTTCTTCCAGCGATTATGAACCCAAAACCATTGTGCTGGATATTCTCTTATCCAACTTTCAAGTTTGCGATTTATTTCAAGAGTTAAGCTAAGAACATCATTATTAAGATTATCGCTTCTTTGAATTTCCAATGGCTTATCAGTTTCAACTAAGAATTTAAAATCTTTTCCTAATCTGACGGCTCTAGCTGGAATTACAGGAACGCCGTATTTTAAAGCAATTTTGGCAATTGAGGTGGTGGTAATTGCAGTGTCGTGAAAAAAAATTACTGGCTCACCTTCGCTAATTTTTTGATCAGCCATAATTAAAATAAAGCCACCAGATTTTATCACTTCAACAATGCGACGATTTCCTTGAGTGCTTTTTGTGATCATGTTCATATCACGAATTGCCGAGGTCATTTTTTCAACATAAGGGTTATTTAGCGGGCGATAAACCGTGTGAACTGTAAGTCCAAACTTTGCAAAAACTTTTGGACCAATTTCCCAATTTCCAATATGTCCCGAAAATATTATACCACCCTTCCCTGCTTTTTTTAATGTTTCTATATTTTCTATCATCTCATCTGAGAATTCTATAATTTCATTTAGTCTTTCAAGTGGATAATGTGCAACATGAGGATATTCCGCTATGACACGCCCTAGGTTATCCCACATGTTGTTGAGGATTATTTCTTTTTCAGTTTCAGATAAATTTGGTAAAGCATTAGTTAAGTTTTTGTAAGCAAGTTTGTGAACTGAGATTTTTTTGCCGATGAAAATTGTGATTTTTGCTGCGATGTTGGAGGCTTTTTTTACACCAATGACATAGAAAAACCAGAGGCCAAACTTTACTATTAGGCATTCTAGGAAGTAGCGCGTGGTTTTAATTAGTTGTCTTAGTGAGTCTTTTTTGTTCATGTTTTTGTTTTTGATTTTTGTACTATGAATTAACTTCATCGACCCCGCGTACTAAGTGTGGGGTGACAATGACAGGCACATAACTCTAATTTTTCACCCCGCACTTAGTATGCGGGGTCGATTTTAAGGACAAATTAAATTCCTTATTAAAAAGACAAGACTTTCTTTAATTCATTCTTAATAAATTCTTTATCCAAAAATTCTAAATTAATATCTAAATAATCTATCTCTTTTTGGAAATTATCAGGGAATTTTATCCAGTCTTTTTTAGTTGTAACTAATTTTGCACCTTTATTTTTAGACATTTCACATAGTTTTTCAAGATCTTGATTTTGATAAAAATAATGATCTGAAAAAGATTTTTTATTTATTATTTCAAGTCCATTCTTTTCAAGAAAAGAAAAGAATTTTTCAGGATAAGCCAGTCCGCAAAATGCTATTAATTTTTGACCAGAAAATTTTTCTAAATTTGTTGCAACAATTTTAGCTTTTGTGATTTTTTTATCAGATAATTTTTTTATAACTTTTTCTTCTGTTTCACCAATTATAACTACAAAATCCACTGTTTTAAGAGCCATATTAAGTGGCTGTCTCATTGGGCCAGCTGGAATCAGAAATTCATTTCCAAAAGCAATTTTACCATCAACAACTGCAATTACCAAATCTTGATGTAGAGTTTTATTTTGCATTCCGTCATCAAGAATAACCGCTTTTATTTCATTGATTTTATCAATTTGTTTAGCCCCAAATAAACGATTTTTTGATATAAAAGTTGGTGCTATTTCATTTAGAAGCAATGGCTCATCGCCAACATTTTTTGCCTCATAATTTTCTTCTTGAAGAGAAATAAAATCAGCGCCTTTCCCTTTGTAACCACTGCTTAAATAAGCAAATTTACATTCTGCAAAAGATTCTTGCAAAATTTTACCAATAGCAATGGCGGTGGGGGTTTTTCCAGAACCACCCGCTATAAAGTTTCCGATACAAATTACTGGTTTGGAAATTTTTTGAGATTTTTTGGAATATCTATCTAAGAGCATGGCTAGAAAATAGATGAAACTTAGAGGTAATAAAGCAAAAGAAATGATATTCCTTTTAACCCAAAATTTAGGAGTTTTTATTGGCATATTTTTTTAAATATAAATCTTGTCATCCTTAAATCCACAGGATTTGAGGATCTCTTGAATTTTATTTAGAGCTTTTTTTGATATATTTTTCTAATCAAATAAGTTTTGGTTGAATTGCTTCAATATTCTCTTTTTTTATTTCTGGTTTGGAAGCTTTATTATCAATCTCCAGAACATAAGAAGAAAATTCTCCATCGCAAACTTCAGTGATGATTTTTTGTTTTGTTTGAATTTGTGAAAGTGAAGAAATTATTTCGCCTTTTTCATTTTTTACTAAAGAAAAACCTCGCTTTAAAATTTCGTTATAGTGATGAGCTTTTAAAAGTTTATTTAAATTTTCTAAATTAGTTTTTTTCTCCTTCAAATCATTGTTAAGTCTTAATTCTAGAGACTTAAATAGATATTCATTTTTTTGTTCAAAGATTTTAATTTTACCTAAAATATTATCGTTAGAAAATTGAATTTTAGCTAATTTATGTGATTTATTTTCAAAAAAATTTGAACAAGAAGCGGAAAATCTTTTTTCTAAAGAGATGAATTTTTCTTTTATTTGCTTCAATAGATTGGCTGGATCAGCGATGTATCTTTGTAAATTTTTTATATGTTGAAATCTTTCTGCTAAAATATTTTGTGGTAAAAAATTCAACTTTTCATGTAAAAAATTTAGCTGATTTTTTAAATCACTTAGAATTGGAGTTGCCAATTCTGCTGCTGCCGTAGGAGTTGGTGCGCGTAAATCTGCGACATAATCAATTAAGGAAGTATCGGTTTCATGTCCAATTGCAGAAATAATTGGAATTTCTGAAGCAAAAACTGCTCTTACTAAATTCTCATCATTAAATGGCAATAAGTCTTCAAAAGAACCGCCACCGCGCGCTATAATTAGAACATCTGGTCTTTCGCCGCTCTTTAATTTATTAAAAAATTTAATGGCCTCAATAATTTCAATAACAGCTTTTTCTCCCTGAACTAATGTTGGATAAAGCTTCATTTTAGTTGGGCAGCGAGCTTCTATGCGATGTTTGATATCTTGTAATACCGCGCCAGTTTCAGAAGTGATTACGCCAATAATTTTAGGGAAAAATGGTAATGGTTTTTTGTGAATTTCATCAAATAAACCTTCGACGATTAATTTTTGCCTTCTTTTTTCGATCATTTCTAAAACAGCACCGATGCCTGATATCTCTATTTTCTCAACAATGATTTGATAATTTGATCGACCTTCAAAAGTTGTAACGCGACCAGAAGCCGTGATTTGTAAGCCATCTGCCATTTCAAAATTAATCAGGCTTGCCATATTTCTAAAACACACGGCTGAAAGTGTTGCATCTTCATCTTTAAGAGAGAAATAAAGATGACCTGAAGAGGCTTTTTTAAAGCCAGTGATTTCGCCTTTGATTCTGACATAACCGAAGGCATCTTCTACTACTCTTTTAATTGAGCGGGAGAATTCTGTGACTGTGAATTCTGGGATGTTGAAGGTCATTTTGTAAAATAAGGTTTGTTTTTTCTTACTATTCTTGTTCATTCTCTCTCATATTGTCATTCCCGCGAAGGCGGGAATCCAGAAAACTTTATTAAGCAACTGGATCCACGCCTTCGCGGGGATGACAACAGAGAGCGTAGAACGACAAAGAGGTTTAAGTGATAATTGGTATAACTTTATTATTTTCATTTCACCCACCAAGTATCAACCGCCAATGAATATCTTGGAGTAACTTTTGGCATATCAAAAATATTACGATATAGAATTCTGTAGCTGTTATTATGCCATTGTAGAATTGCGTAATAATTTTCTAACATTTTTTTATCGAACTCATAACAAAGCTTTAAAGATTCTTCCTTGGTTTTTGCTTTAGCAATTTTTTCAACTAATTTATCGATTTCTTTATTATCAAGACCAGAAACATTTTGACCACCTTTAATGTCTTTTTGTGAAGAATGCCAATAAGAAAATAGCTCATTTCCTGGAATTAATCCTTGTCCAAAAACCGCCACAATAACATCGTAATCAAAATTATTAACTCTGGTTTGATATTGATTTTCCTCAACAAAGCGCATTTTCGCTTCAATTCCCAGTTTGGCCAAATTTTTAATGAAAGGCGCAATAATCATTTGAAAAGCCTCGCTATCAATAAGAAATTCAATTTTTAAAGCCATGCCAGTTTTTGGATCAATTAACTTTCCCTGATAAATTTTATAACCAGCTTTATCAAGAATTTCTTTGGCTTTAATTAAGTTATTGCGATTAAAGCCGTCGCCATTTGCCAGCAAATTTGATTGGGGCATTATGAAATTTTTATAACCAAAGTCAGAGTTAGAAAAATAACTATTAGTGCGTTTGTAAGATTTGTAAAAAATATGGTCTTTTAACCATTCAAAATCAAAGGCGTAAGTTAAAGCTTTGCGTAATTCTAAATTTTGGAATTTTTCTTTGCGTAAGTTAATAACAAAAGCTTGAGCGCCAGTTGGAAGGCTATGGGGAATTTCTTTTTTAAGAATTTCGCCATTTTTTATAGCATCAATATTATAACTATTTGCCCAATTACGAGCTACATTTTCTTGACGCAAATCATATTTACCAGCCTTAAAAGCCTCAACCAGAACATTGTTATCACGGTAATAATCGTAAGTGATTTTATCAAAATTGTAGCGACCTTTATTTACTGGCAGATCTTTTGCCCAATAATTTTTATCTCTTTCATAAGAAATTGATTTGCCAACATTTATTTCTTTGATTTTATAAGGGCCCGAGCCAAGCGGAGCTTCAAGAGTGGTTTTAGTGAAATCAACTTTGTCGAAAAAATGTTTTGGTAGAATTTTCATTGAAGCGACTAACAAAGGCAAATCGCGATTTTGATTGGTTTTAAAAATAAATTTTACTTCATGATTGTTAATTTTTTTAACTTCTTTGACATCGCGATAAATCATTTTGTAGGATGGATGACCATCGGAAATTAATTTATTGAAAGTAAAAACCACATCATCGACGGTGATTGGTTTGCCATCGTGCCAACGGGCAATTTTTCTAAGTTTAAAGCTGATTGAGGATTTGTCTGATGCCAATTTAACGCTTTGGGCAATTAAGCCATAAGTTGAGGAAATTTCATCTTCCGATCCTTCCATTAAACTATCATAAAGATATGATAAACCAGAGGCATTAATGCCTTTTAAAATGAAGGAGTTAAGGTTATTGAATGTTCCTTCGGCGCCAAATTTTACTGAACCATTTTTTGGTGCATTAGGATTTACATAGTCGAAATGTTGAAAGTTTTTAGAATATTTTAAATCACCAAATGTTGAAATGCCATGCTGATAGATGTTGGAAGCGTTTGCTGGTAAGTTGATTAAGAAAAATATAAAAAAACTTCGCAAAAAGAATTTCATTATTGTTAAATATGGTTGTTAATTGTTGTTATGAGTGTTTGATTGACACTGCCCCTTATAAAAAGCACCGAACGCTTTAATCTAAAGCCACTAACCCCTCCTTATCAAGGAGGGGGACTTTGCTCCGAGTTCGGTTTAATTCCCCTCTTTGATAAGGAGGGGTTAGTGGCGGTAGATTAAACGGGTTAAAACTATAAAATAAAAAATTTACAAACTCACTAAATGCAAATAATTCGCAACCTAAATAAAATCAAAAACGCCCTGCCTCGACTTGTTTTAACAATTGGCAATTTTGATGGCATGCATTTAGGTCATATGGCGATAATCAATGAAATAAAAAAAATTGCTAAAGAAAAAAATATTTCTTCGGCAATTTTAACTTTTGAGCCACATCCCGTTACATTGTTTCGGCCAGATAGGGCAAAAGACTTTAGAATTAATGGTCTTGCTCAAAAATTAAAAATTTTCAAAGAGCAACAAATTGATTATGTTATTATTTTGCCATTCAACCAAAATTTGGCGAATATTGAAGCTTATGATTTTATTCAGAAAATTTTAGTAAAATCTCTAAATGTTAAAAGCCTTGTTATTGGTTATGATTTTATTTTTGGTAAAAATCGTGAAGGTAATTTTTCACTTTTAGAAAAAGAATCAAAAAATTTTGATTTTGCCAGAAGATTTGATTTGATAGAAATTTCAGCATTAAAAAAATCACAAGAAATTTACTCTTCCAGCTTTATTAGAAAACTTCTTAAAGAAGGAAAAGTTGTTGAATCAAATCAGTTTTTAGGAAGAAATTTTATGATTACTGGCATTGTTAATGAGGGTAGAAAATTAGGCAGAAAGCTGGGTTTTCCGACTGCAAATTTAATAGCTAAAACCCATATTATTAAGCCTAAATTTGGAGTTTATAAAACTTTTACATTCATTCCTCATCTTAATCAAAAATTTCCTTCAATCACTAATTTTGGCATTAAACCCACAGTTCAAGATGGAGAAATTCCACTTTACGAAACTCATATTCCTAATTTTAGCCAAGATCTTTATGGTAAAAAGATTGAGATTGAATTTCTTGATTTTGTAAGAGAGGAGAGGAAATTTGCTTCGCTTGAAGACTTGAAGCGGCAGATTGCAGATGATTTGGGTAATTGCTAAAAGAGATCCTGAAACAAGTTCAGGATGATGGAAGTTTGAGAGATTATCTCTGGCACTATCTGCGTCATCCTGAAATTGTCTCAGGATCTCTTTTAGATGATGATGAAGCGACGAAAATATGATCAGGATCTAATCCATTTTGATATCTTTCAAAGGCAGCGCTATAAGCAGACTCAATATTTTTGGTAAATAATTTGGTGTTATAAAGCGGCGATGTTGGTAAGTTGACCAGCAATTTATCTTTGATATCTTTCAATTTTTCTGGATTCGTAGCCAACTCAACAGCAAGATTTTCATAATCTTTTCGAGATGAAGTAATCAACTCTGGTAAGTTTAAATTAGTAAGTAAGCTTGCTGCCATTCTGCTGGCAAAAGATTTTCCCATATAAGTAATTATTGGCAATCCCATGCGTAAGGCGTCGCTGCCTGTAGTTCCAGCATTGTAAGGAAAAGTATCTAAAAAAAGATCAGCAGCACGGTATCTTGCTAAATACTCTTGCACATCTAAACGCTTTCCAAAAACTAATCTATTCGTAGCAAGATCTTGAGAAATAATTTCTTTTCTTAAATTATTTTCTGCTGACTCGTTTTCTACATAAACGAATAAAACACTATCACCAACTCGTTTAAGTATTCTAACCCAGCTATCCAAGGTGTCAGGTGTTATTTTATAAGTGTTGTTGAAACAGCAAAATACAAATCCTTTTTCTGGAAGCCCAAATTCCGCTCTTGTAAGGGCATTAGTTGGAAGAACTTTTTTGGAATCATTTACTTGGTAACTTGGTAAATAAATAATTTTTTCAGAATAATATTTCTGATGCTCTTGAGGAATTATTATTGGATCAGCTATCAGATAATCAAAATAGCTTGCCGCCATGGTTCCAAGATAGCCAATGTAGCTCATTTGTATTGGCGCTGCTCGCATAGCGAATATTTCTGTTCTGCCATTTTTAGTATATCCACCTAAATCTACAGCTATGTCTATTTCAAGCTTTCTTGAAAGTAGTGCAACATCTTTATCAAGCGTTTTACTGACATCGTGAAAATGATCAACTCCAGCTTCAATACGATTGGTCATTTCATCTTTTGAATCAGAAAATGAAAAGGCGTGAATTTCAAATTTATTTCTATCATGCCTTTCATAAAGCTCTGCGGTTAGAAATGAAACTGGGTGATTTTTAAAATCTGGAGAAAAATATCCTATGCGAATTTTATCTCGCTTTGAATATAGATTGATTTCTGGCAAAATATTGTTAGGTGGGTATTTTGCCTCCACTAAAATTTCGGCAGTTTTTCTATGAATCTCTAAATTATCAATAAGGGCCAGTATGGAAAATGCATCCGAAACTTTTTCATTATTTTTAATTTTATTAGTTAGTTCATTAAGACGAGATTGAAAATTATCCCACATGCAAACCCTCATTCTTGTGAATAAAGCAATACTCAAAAGAAAATCCATGTTAGGATTAATTTCAATGGCGCGTTCATAACTTATTATTGCTTCATCTAATCTTTTGATTTCTTTGAGAATATTTCCACGATTACAATATGCATCAGCATGCTCAGGTTTTAGTGCAATAGCTTGATCGTAACTTATTACCGCTTCCTCAAATCTTTTAAGATCTCTAAGTACATTTCCGCAATTATAATGAGCATCCGCATAATCAGGTTTGAGTGTGACAGCATAATTACAGCTTATTAATGCCTCATCTAATCGATTAAGTTCTCTAAGTAAATTACCGCGATTGCTATAAGCGTATATATGATCAGGTTTGAGTGCAATAGCCTGATCATAGCTTTCTAATGCCTCATCCAATCTTTTAAGCTCTCGCAATGCATTAGCTCGATTATTAAGAGAGGAAGGTTGATTAGGAGATATGCTTAATGATTGATTAATAATTTTTAAACCTTCTTCAAAATTACCTCTTTGAAATGCAATTCCAGCTAAATTGTTTAGTATCAATATATTGCTTGGCAGAGATTCTAATAATTTTTTATATTGAACCTCTGCTAAATCAAATTGACCTGATTGATGTAATGCAATTGCATCTTGAAACATTTGGTTATGTTTTGCTGTTACTGCTGTTGGTTTTTTATTGTTCATTTTTCTTTTATTTCGAAGGCGCGATTAATCTTTAGGAATAATTTTTTTGATTTCTTCGCGTACAATTTCTTCAACTAAATTTGCCAAATGATCGTTAAGCCATTTTTCTAATTTTGGTTCCATTAATTGCACTGCTAATTCACTAAATGCAGAACTATTTGGATTAGAAAAACTTTTCATACCATGTAAAACATTATTAGCATCAATTAATTTTCTGATTGAGCTGGTGGTTTGTTGTAAAGTTTTTTCACTTATCAGAGACTGATCGGCTTGATCTTTTTTAGTAGGAATTGAAGAAATATTTACAACATCGGAAATGATAGGCATCTGCTTAACTACTGTTTTCATTGGTTCTGGCTTTTTTTCTTCTATAATTTCATCTTCAGAATCTAAATCAACATCACTAAGAAAATCTTTATCTTCAGATTTTTTTCTATCAAAGAAATCATCTTTATCAAAATGATTTATAGCCTCTTTTTTCTTTGGCTCTGGTCTAATCTCTTCAAGTTCATCAATGTCTAAATCTTCATTTTCATCTTCTAAAGTAAGAAAATCTTCACCAAAATCTAGATCATGACTTTGTGAATCATCTTTTTTAACTTCTGGCTTGGGGTCTTCATCTTCATCAAGATCTAAATCGTCTAAGTCTAAGTCATCTTCATCTTTTGGAAGAGATTGATTTTCAACTTTATTTTCAATTGGAGACTTACTTGTAATTGAAGAAATTTCTTCTTTTTTGACTTCAGCTTCTGGCTTAGATATTTCTTCTTTCTTTTTATTGTCAACTTCCAGCTTATTATCTTGAGATTCAGGAACATCATGTTGTAAAAAAGATTTTTTTTGCGTTTCAACTATTTCATTATCATCTTCAAATAAAAAATCATCATTATCTTGAGTTAGAGGATTAGAAATGAACGGGTTTTCTTCATGATCTTCTTCATCCGCAAAATCAACGACGGATTTTTTTTGATCATTATTATCTAATTCAGAATCTTTATTTAAAGCTTGATTTTCTTGGGCTAGAGCGGCATTTTCTTCAGTAGTTTTGTTAAGATTATTTTTTTCAGGAGAACTATAAGCAAATTCATCACCACTAAAAGACGAGGTTTTTTTTGGATCTTTTTGATCAAACTGAATCATTTTTTTCTTGATACTTTCTAAAATCGAAAGAGTATTTTTTTCTGCCATAATAATTAAGTATTTTTATTTTAAGTTAAATCACCGCCTCAATCGTCCAAATATTTTTAGTAGATTGATCCATCCTCTTTGAAAAAGATGGTGGATAACTGCGCAACATTCAGAATGGTGATTTTTAACTAATTCCATTAATAACACATCTTCTCATCAAGATAGTAATTTTAAATTCTAAACTATTCTCTGATGTAAACAATACGATCTTTTTTAACAAGAAAAAACAACAAAAATGAACAAAAATTTTCGTAATTTAATAATCTGGATTTTTATTGGACTGATTGGCGCTTCTGCTTTTGGTGGAATTGCTTTAATCCGTGGTGAAAAAATATCTTCTTTATGGTTTATAACCGCCTGCATTTGTATTCAACTAATTGCCTATCGATTTTATAGCGCTTTTATTGCAACTAAAATTTTGGGAATTGACGAAAATATTCCCACTCCCGCTTATAAAATGAATGATGGTAAAGATTTTGTGCCAACTAAAAAATGGATTGTTTTTGGACATCATTTTGCCGCAATTGCTGGACCCGGTCCTTTAATTGGACCAACTTTAGCAGCGCAATTTGGCTATTTACCCGGAACTTTGTGGATTTTGATTGGTTCGGTTTTAGCTGGCGCGGCGCAAGATATGATTATTTTATTTTCTTCCGTGAGAAGAAATGGCAAGAGTTTGGGGCAGATGATTAAAGATGAGCTTGGCGCTGTTGCTGGTTACGCTGCAATGCTTGGAACTTTAGCGATAATTATTATTTTAATTTCAGTTTTGGGATTGGTGGTTGTGAAAGCTTTGATGCACAGCCCTTGGGGAACTTTTACGGTGGCTTTGACAATTCCAATTGCCATGTTCATTGGAATTTATCTTTCCTACATCAGACCTAACGCCGTTTGCGAAGCCAGTATAATTGGTTTATCACTTTTTTTATTGGCGGTTTATGGTGGAAAAATTGTTCATTACGACCCTGCTTTAGCGCAAATTTTTGATCTTGATGGAAAATTTTTAGCAATTTCAATTATTATTTACGGATTTTTAGCGGCAGCACTTCCAGTTTGGTTATTGCTGGCGCCTCGCGATTACCTTTCTTCTTTTTTAAAAATTGGCACAATTTTTCTTCTAACAATTGCAATTTTGATTTTTAGACCAGAAATTCAAATGCCAGCTTTAACTCAGTTTATTGATGGAAGCGGACCAATTTTTAGTGGCAAGATTTTTCCATTTTTATTCATTACAATTGCTTGCGGTGCAATTTCTGGATTTCACGCTTTAGTTGCTTCAGGAACAACGCCAAAAATAATTTCTAGCGAAAAAGATATTAGATTAATTGGTTATGGAAGTATGTTGCTTGAAGGCTCGGTTGCAATAATGGCAATTATTGCTGCCTGCGTTTTGGAACCCGGAATTTATTTTACTATTAATTCCCCTGCCGCTGCTCTTGGTGGTGGAGATGCGCAGCTTGCTGTACAAACTGTCAGCTCTTGGGGTTTTCCCGTTACTTTGGAAACCATGAATAATTTAGCAGTAGAAATGGGCGAAAATACTTTATTTTCAAGAACTGGTGGAGCGCCTTCCCTTGCGGTTGGAATGGCTCATATTTTTTCTTCAGCTTTTGGCAGTAATTTAATGGCAATGTGGTATCATTTTGCCATTATGTTTGAAGCAATTTTTATTTTAACAACTTTGGATGCTGGAACTCGCGTTGCTAGATTCATGCTTCAAGATTTATTGGGAAATGTTTATAAACCTCTTGGTAATAACTCTTCAAACTTTTCAACAATTTTTTCTAGTGCATTAATTGTGTCAGCTTGGGGTTATTTTCTTTATATGGGAGTTTTAGATCCTAATGGTGGAGTGAATATTTTGTGGCCGCTTTTTGGCATGTCTAATCAAATGCTGGCGGGAATTGCCATGTTGTTAGCAACGGTTTTGATAATTAAAAGTGGTAAGAAAAAATATTTTTTAGTAACAGCTTTGCCTTTATTATTTTTGCTTTGCGTTACCACCACTGCCGTTTTTCAAAAAGTATTTTCAACTGATGTTAAAATTGGATTTTTTGCTATGGCTAAAAGTTGGCAGGATAAAATTGATAATTTTATGGTTACTGGCGATCAGATTTCTGTAGCACAAAATCTAATTTTTAATCAAAAATTAGTTGGTTACATTGCTTTGAGTTTTGCGGTTATTTTGTGGGTTGTTGTTTTTGAAGGAATTAGAAGAAGTTTGCCTTATTTTTTAGGTAAATCACCCGCCTCAAATGCCTGAAGGTATTTGATTCCAAACTCTTTTTAAAAAAGAGGGCAGCCTTCTAATACCATTTTAACCTGAAAACACCCATTTTCTTCTGCAAAATTCTGGCATAAATTGATCGGCAAACATAAGTTATACCAATTATCACAATTAAATATACATTTGAGCGAAAGATTTTTGAGGATAAAATTTAGAAGAAAAACCGCCTGTATCAGGATATACAGAAGGTTTTTTTTCTAAATTTTAGACCAAAAAGATGAAGCTCAAATGTATAGTTAATTGTGACAATTGGTATTATATAACCTGATACAGCTTATGCTTTTCGTCGCAATTTCTGCTCACAATTTTTTTGAAGAAAATGGGTGTTTTCAGGTTAAAATGGTATAATAAATAATTAATTTTTAATGAAAAAAATTTTTAGTAATTTTTATAATTTTCTTAAATCGATAAAAGATTATATTGATGGCAATTTTGCTTATGAAAATTATCTAAAACATCATCAAAAAAATCATAATGGTGAAGTTGTTTTGAGTAAGAAGATGTTTTTAAAGAATATGCAAAAAGATAAGTGGAATAGAATTAATCGTTGTTGTTAAACTACTATACCAAACTAAAAATCTATTGATCGCATTAGCTTCGTCTTTTTGGTAAAAATTAAAACTTAAAAAAACCAGCGGTATATTGATACAGCAAGTTTTCTTAAGTTTTAATTTTCCCTCAAAAATACTTTGCTACTGTGATCAATAGATTTTTAGTTTGGTATAGTCTTGTCATTCACTATTCTCTGCAATTCCCGCGAAGGCGTGAATCCAGAATTTATTAAAGAAACTGGATTCTAGCCTTCGCGGGAATTGCAAGGAGAAATTATCAAATTTAAATCAAATAAATCATGAGCAATCCTGAATTACCAAAATGCGTTAATTGCCAATGCGAATATACTTATGAATCTCAAGATATGTATATTTGCCCAGAATGCTCTCATGAATGGTCAAAGAATGAAACCATCTTGGAAAAAGACGAAAGCGAAGATGATATAATTAAAGATGCTTACGGAACAATTCTTGCTGATGGTGATACAGTTATACTAATTTAACTTCCTAATTGACCACTAATATTATTTAATAAATAATCCTGTCTCAGATTTTTTATTAACTTTATTGGTCTTAATTTATGAACAAAATTATTGAATTAAACGAAACATTAA